>Ga0315903_10004711_pt1 | contig 18108 bp, 20 predicted proteins | sample LakEriMetagenome_7_FD_203524 | JGI IMG/M metagenome (GOLD analysis project Ga0315903, IMG submission 203524) | Freshwater fungal communities from buoy surface, Lake Erie, Ohio, United States - Buoy 2 MA119 | ecosystem: Environmental > Aquatic > Freshwater > Lake | place: USA: Lake Erie, Ohio...
GGCTTTCTTTCTTAGTTAGTGTTTTTTCATCTAACTCATCAAAAGTTTTAACGCTGTTGATGTGTGCTTTTGCGCCACTGGCTTTTTTATCTGCCATTACTCGAACGGCTAGACTTAAAACTTTTGACGCTTTAATGTTTGCCATTTCATTATTGAATCTTTCAATAATTAGGCACGCAGTTTGCAGTGAATCAACATGATTTGGCAAAACAACGGGTTTAACATTAACCCCGTTTAATGCCTGTTTCATGCTTTCTTTTACCTCTCGAGTTGTTGTGCCTTCTGCCATTTCATTACCGACACTTAAAATAAAATTAAGTGCCTCGGCATTTGCATTTTCTCCACTCTCAATTAGTTGTGCATATTGGGTAGTGATGTTGCTATTGATTTTTACTGCTTCTTTTACTGTTTCTTTCTTAGCCATTTTTTTATCCTTTTCTTTTTGGCAGATACTCGGTTTCTCCGCCAGTGGCTTTATTTTCCCATAGGTCGGGGTCTATTGCAAGTACCTTTTGCAAGATTCTTTTGCCGTATTATACGGCAGTTTTTAGGGGGTTAGGCGTGGTGTCTTTAGATACCCCTAATTCGCTCGAAGATTCGATTCTAGGGGGGTTTGGTGGCAGATAGGTTTTATCACCTACCCCTACCGATTCCCCTATCTAATCCCTGCCCAATAAATAAATTATTTTTAGCCCCGTAATTTTCTTTTAATGGGTTAGTCCTATCTCCAATAAATCGCTAATAGTTAAATGATAAATAAATATAACAAAACAATAGCCATCAAAAGCATTTGACCCTAGGGTTTTTAAAAAACGCAACTCTTACATATATATACTCCCATAAAAAATTACTGTTATATTATAGGGGGGATATGTATAATATACGCTCATTCTGAGCGTGATTATTACCTATCTGTTCGGTTTTAGTACTTTGAACAGGTTATCTAATATGTAATATAAATATTACGGAGTTCGCTCCGTTTGGAACTCCGCTCCTCCTATTATAGTATTATATATATTATATATATTGGGTGAGGTCTGTGCGTTTATACCCACCGTTAAATAACCGTTTTTAGGGGGAATAGTGGGTCGCAAACCAGGGGTACAAAATATACCCAAGGACGCTGCTCAGAAGCAGGTTCTAGAATTACTAGCCCAAGGCTCTACTGTGGTAGATGCCATGAAGGCTGTAGGGCGTAACGATGTTACCTTTCGCCAATGGTCTATGGCAGACCCTGACTTTAAGGACAAAGCCGATAAAGCCCGCCTAGCAGGCAAAGGTGTCAAAGCAGACTTATCCAATCTTAAGGATATCTCCTTTGAGGAGTTCTCAGAGCAATTCCTGGACACCAAGTTATTTGACCACCATAAGTCGTGGATTGATTTAGTAGAGGGTAAAGAGCCAAGATGGCAACACCCATCTATGACATATGAGAAGGCTGCCGAGAATCGCATCCTTATTAACGTACCACCAGAACATGCTAAGTCAACAGTACTTACCATCAACTACGTTACCTACCGTTTAGCAATAGACCCTAACGTTAGAATTATTATTGTTTCAAAGACGCAAGGTATGGCACGTAAGTTCCTATCTGCGATAAAGACAAGATTAAGCCATCCTAACTGGACGAAGTTACAAATGGCATTTGGACCTAATGGTGGCTACAAAGCAGACTCACCTACCTGGTCAGCAGATATGATTTACTTAGGGGCTGGACGAGACTCTGGTGAGAAAGACCCTACAGTACAAGCATTGGGATTCGGGTCGCAGATTTACGGTGCGAGAGCAGACCTGATTATCCTTGACGATGTGGTGATGAATGCAAATGCCCATGAATGGGAGAAGCAAATTGAATGGCTTCAAAAAGAAGTCATCACCCGTTTGGGACGACACGGCAAACTACTTATAGTAGGAACCCGTGTCGCTCCTATTGATTTATATAAAATGATAAGAGATGGCGAACAGTGGACTGGTGGCAAGTCACCCTTCACTTACTTCTCTTGTCCAGCAGTTTTAGAATTTGATGAAAACCCAAAGAATTGGAAAACACTCTGGCCTTGGACAGACAGAGCAGAAGGCGAACAAGATGAACCTAACGAGCAAGGGCTATATCCCAAGTGGGACGGACCCTCGTTATTTACTCGAAGGTCTGAGGTTGCTCCGTCAGTCTGGGCTATGGTCTACCAACAAGAAGATGTCGAGTCCGACTCTATCTTTGCGCCAGCAGCAGTTGCTGGATGTGTTAACGGTATGCGAAAGCGTGGACCGCTTAGAAGCAATACGCCAGGGCACCCAAAGAACGTAGATTCAACTTATACAATTATTGGATTTGACCCAGCCGTAACTGGTAGGTCTGCTTTCGTAGCGGTATCTTACAATAGGGCTGATGGCAGAATATATGTTTTAGATTGCGTTAATATGTCTGACCCTTCTCCACAAAAGGAAGATGCTTTAATTCGTGAGTGGGTAGAAAGATACAAGCCACAGGAGTTCAGGGTTGAAATTAACGCCCACCAAAAATACTACGCTATGGATACAGATTTAAGAAACTATCTGGCATCATACGGTTGTCAACTTAACTCACACTTTACTGGTAAGAATAAATGGGATGTTGGATTTGGTGTTGCTTCTATGGCGAGCCTCTTTGGCTCACTGAGGGACGGCAGATTTCAAGATAACAACTTAATAGAACTACCTTCTAATGAAGGCTCAGAGGGACTCAAGTCTCTAGTGCAACAGTTAATTACCTGGAAGCCAGATACCAAAAACCCTACTGACTGTGTTATGGCATTATGGTTTGCAGTCATTAGATGTAGAGAGTTGATGCAAACATCAAGTAGAGTTGGACAATATCAGAACAATAGATGGGCTACTAGGGCACAGATGTCCACTAGAGGTTCACTTAATTTAGATGAGGCCTTTGCAGAGCAATGGTCTGAAACTTACGGTTAGGATACAAATGGCATTATCAATTGAGCAAATAGCGGCACGAGTTCAATCGTTACGTTATCGCAACAGCGAAAGAGATGCTCGCAACCTAGATGTACTTGCTGTACGTAAAGGCAGAATATCTGAGGTATATCCAGATTTTTTCCCAGCAGGAGTAGATGCTAATGTCGTTGCAAATTTTATTGATATCGTTGCCAGGGACCTTTCAGAGGTTATGGCACCTCTTCCAGCGGTTAACTGCTCAGCCGCTAATCAGGTCAGTGACCGTGCTCGTACTTTTGCCGATAAGCGTACTCGTATTGCTAGTAATTATTTCTCGAACTCTGACCTTGCGGTACAGATGTACTCAGGAGCAGACTGGTATCTAACCTATGGATTTGTTCCATTTGTAATTGAGTTAGATGAAGAAGTAAAACTTCCTAGAATTCGTATTGAGAACCCAATTGGTTCATACCCAGAGTTTGACCGTTATGGTCGTTGTGTAGCATTTGCCAAACGTTATACCATGACACTTGGTGAGTTGGTTGCCCAGTTCCCAGAGTATGACAACATACTTCTAGGTGGTATGGGATACAAGCAAGATTTAAACAGCCAGATTGAAATTATTCGTTATTACGATAAAGACCAGTCTGTTGTATATGCGCCAACAAAAGATAACTTAATTTTATCACAGGCCAAGAATCCTCTTGGTAAAATGATGATAGTAGTAGCCCGTAAACCATCTATTGACAATGAACTACGTGGTCAGTTTGATGATGTATTGGGTATCCAATTACTACGCAATCGTTTTGCTATTTTGGCAATGGAGGCTGCAGAGAAATCTGTACAAGCCCCTATCGTACTTCCACAGGATGTACAAGAGTTGCAACTTGGTGGAGATGCTGTTATTCGTACAGCCAACCCAGCGGGTGTTCGTCGTGTAGAACTTACTTTACCACAAGGCGCATTTACTGAGCAACAACTTCTTAATCAAGAACTACGTGTTGCATCTCGTTATCCAGAGGGACGTACTGGAAACATTGATGCGTCAATTGTTACAGGTCAAGGCGTACAGGCTCTTATGGGAGCCTTTGATACACAGGTCAAATCTGCTCAAGCAATTTTTGCAGCAGCATTGCGTGATGTAATCAGCATCTGTTTTGAAATTGATGAAATAATTTTCCCAGAAGAAAAAACAATTCGTGGTGTAGATTCTGGCTCACCATACGAAATTACTTACAAGCCAACAAAAGATATCAAGGGTGACTACTCAGCAGATGTCCGCTATGGAATGCTTGCTGGTCTTAATCCAGCCCAAGGTCTTATCTTTATGCTACAGGCACTTGGAGGCAAGTTAATCTCCAAAGATATGGCAATGCGTGAGTTACCATTTACAGTTAACGTAACACAAGAATTAGAAAAGATTGAAATTGAAGATATGCGAGCAGCATTACTTGGCTCACTAACTGCATATACTCAAGCAATACCACAGATGGCAACACAGGGACAAGACGCTTCTGAGGTAGTAAGAAAGATTGCTGCGGTAATCAAAGCACGCCAAAAGGGACAGGCATTGGAAGATGCTATAGAGGCAACCTTTGCTCCGCAACAACAGGTTCCTCCTACTGGCGCTTCAAATCCTATGGTTGAGCAACCGTCCCCTGCTCCCTCTGGTGCCCCAGTAGGAGGTCCTACTCAAGCACCATTAGCACCACCAACAGAAGCACCTGATATTCAATCAATTTTAACAAGTCTTACAGCAAGTGGGCGAGGAAACGCAAGAGTAGTAACAAGAGGATAACGACTAAGTAGGGGACAATGACAACAATTATAGGAATAGAACATAAAGACCGTTGCTTTATAGTTGCTGATAGTCAAACTACTGATGCAGAAGGTAGAATTTATTCTCATCCTGAAGTTAAAAAGATTTCTGAAAATGGAATGTTTTTAATTGCTGGTTCTGGTGAAACACTGCCTTGCGATATAGCACAACATATTTGGGAGCCACCAACTCCAACAAAGCAGGATAAAGAAGATTTATATCATTTCATGATTGTAAAGGCTATGCCATCTCTTCGTAAGTGTATGACAGAGAATGGTTATAATTTTGATGAAGATACAAAAGAAAATAGATTTCAATTTATTATGGCTGTCGGCGGCGAAATCTTTGATGTTGACCAAGAGTTATCAATAAGCAAATCTGCAGATGGAGTTTACGCTGCGGGTTCTGGAGCGTCATATGCGCTAGGCGCATTGTATGCAGGAGCAGATGCTTATGAAGCAATGGAGATAGCATCTAAGTTGACTGCATTCACAGCACCACCTTATATGTCTAAAGAGCAACCAAGAAAAATTAAGTAGGAGAGAAAATGGCTGGTAATGAAAATAGCGGAGGACCTCGTCCAACTGCAGCACAGAACAATCCTGCCAATATTTCAGCAACTGGTGGGGCAGGACAATCTGGAACTCAACCAGCAAGATATATATCTGGAATGCCATATGGACAAGGACAAGAATTAATGCAACAACAACAAGCAGCCCCAATGTCTGCACCTAAGGCACCTAGCGCAACGTCAGCAAATATGGCTATGCCAGGAACTTCAGGCTTAGGAACATTACTAGACCCAACCAACAATCCGTCAGAGCCAATTACTGCTGGTGTAGATTTTGGTCCTGGGCCAGGTTCAGATGCATTACCTAAAAACATTAGTGCCAATACTAGACCAGATGAAAACAAGATGATTGTACAGAAGTATCTGCCTACGTTAATGCAAGCAGCAAACTTGCCCGACACACCAGATTCTTACAAGCGTTTTGTTAATTATCTAATATCTCAGCAATGAGTGATGTATCATGGCTGCCAGGCAGTATATTCGACAATATTGATAAGTTTGCAAACTCACTAGGCTATCAAAATGCTGGAATTGCAATTCAGTTAGCATTACAACCTTGGGATTCACCATCTGAAAGAGATGCTTTTATTAGAGCAGTTACTGGAGATGATGTACAAGGCGGGACAGAGAAGATGTATCCAATTCGTGATTTAAGGAGATAGAGTGGCTTTTTGGTCAGACTTCACAAACTCTATTTCTAAAAGAGTTGTAAACCCTACAAAAAATTTTTTAACAGGCCTAGCAACTGGAACATTAGAGCCAATTACACCTAAAGCAAATCCTGAAACCGAAGGACAACTTAAGGCTACACTACAAAATCTTTTAAGAGGCTTAGAAGATAAAACAATTAGTGGCGCAGAACGTACCACTGACCTTTTATTGACTACTGCTGTTAATTTAAATAATAAAGTTATATCACCGTATATGACTAGACCAATATCTACATTGGGTTTATTAACTGATTTTAACTCGCCTTTGTATAAAAAAGACCAATACGAACAAGGTTTTCAGTTTTCAGATATAAGGGCTGCTTATGATAGAAGCGCCAAAGTATCAATGGGTCAAGCATTTACTAAATCTGACTTATTGCCATTTGCAAAACCAGTATCACAGGCCGTTCTATCTATTGGTGGAATAAATCTTGATGATGTTGACTTGTGGGATGATGAAAGCATAAGAAAGAACTTTGTCGATAATACTGTTGGAAAATGGTTTACAGGTTCTATTGACTTTGTTGCTGGCAACTTTGCAATTAGCAAAGGATTTGGTGCTCTTGGTAGATTGAGCAAGGCTGGTTTAAAACAAACTGGTGTCATTGCTAAAAATAAATCAGTTGCTCAACTTGCAGATGATATTGATGCTGGCTTAAACTATGCTGATGGTATTCAGGGTGGGCGTCAAACTGTATCTGCTACCCATATGATGGCAATTGCAGAAACTAAAGACCTTGCTAAAATCGATGACATAGTTCGAATTTATAGTAACAATGAAAGATTAACTCCAATTCTAGAGAATGTAAATAATCCTAGAGTTGTAAGAGATATTATTCTTGGAGATAAGGGCGATGTTAATGCCCTAGACCGTTTATCTAAAACTAATCCAGATGATTTGTTTGAGATGGGTGATGTAGCCAACAAAATTAAAGTTGACTATATCAAGACTGGAAACATATATAATCCAGAAGGTCCAGCAGTAGAGCGCTTATCTAAAGCCTTTGATAAGGCAATTACAAAAGATGCTAGAATGGTAGCATTGAGAGATGCATTCTTTGATGAGTCCGACCAATTACGAGTTCTTGGAAAGTTAGATTATTTCCCAGCAGAACCAAAAATTGGAACTAGCCTATATATTAAGACAGAGACAGCGCTTCGTGAGGGTAAAGCCCTAGCAAGAACTGGCGAACTTAAAGGCAAAGGTTTTCTCGGTGCTGACTTTGGCCGTTTAGGCGCAAATGAAATGGGCGAAATTTTGTCCATGAAAGTTGGAAGTCGTGTTGGAGCGCCAACTGTAAACTTTATTAAATTTAAAAATTCAATAACTAAATTAAAACCACTAAGATTCGTAACATTTTCAGGTATGCGTCCAGGCGATGGTCGTATAGAATTAAATGCATTCTTTGATAGCATTCCTTCGCTTAAAGATGGCAATGCTACGGTTATGGTTACCCCAACAACCTCTAGAAAAGTTTCTGAATTAAGAAATGAATGGGAACAGACTTACTTAAAAGCAGTTACTCCAGAAGATAGATTTTCTACTCTTTCTAAAATTGATGAGCAACTAGGAAAAGTAATAGCGTACAATCATGGACATTATCCTGAACAGACTATTAATGCTCAAGTAGCCCAGATGTTAAACAACACTCGTACAAACAAAAGAGTGTTTGAAAGAAATGGCTACTCATTTAATGCCGATGGTTCAATGAATAGAACCAACATTGAAACAACCAGCCAAATGGCTGAGTCATACTTGTTTACTCCTTGGGACTTAATTGAAAAGCAATTTATTGATATTGCTAAAACTGGAGTTTCAAGAGGCGCAACTGTAACAAAAAATACTATTGCTCCAATTTATGAAAACTTAACTAGACTTTGGAGTTTTAATGCATTGGCTCGACCAATGTTTATTCCTAAAAACTCTATATTCGAGCCAATTGTAAGTTCTTCTCTTGCGTTAGGTATTAAGAATACCGCAACCTCTGTTGCTGGAACCGCTTTAAATAATTCTGTAAAAAACACCAATAACTGGGTTCGTGAAAAAGTATCTACAAGAATTACAAATAAAGCAGATATAAAGGCTATTAATAAAGCAGTTATTGACAAGCAAAAGAGTATTAGTAAACTTCATGCAATTAGAGATGAATATAGTGCTGGTTTAGACGACTTGCTATATGGAGATGTGTCTCCTGCTGCAAAACAACAAAACTTTAAAAAGTTAAGCAAAACCTTAAAAGCAGTAGACGAAAAATTAGATGACCTAGAGGCAGACTTAGTCGAAATGACGGCCTCATACGGCACACTAAAGGCTTCTGCAAACGCTCCATCATTAGAACGTCGTATTGCTTACATAGAAAAGTCTGCAAGTCCTGCAACTTTAAAAAAGATTAAGCCTCAACTAGATGCTGCAAAAGATGGGCTAAAGTCTTACAAGACTGCCATATCTAAACTAGCAACCAACGGAAAACTTATCAAGGAAATCGATGATAAGTTAACAAAGACTTATGATGATATCGATAAGGCTCTAGTCGAGTCTGCTGAATTATCTGTAGAACAAGCAGAGGTCTTTGGAAGAAGCGCTAAATTTAAGCAACGTTACTACGGTAAAAAAGACAACTATCGTATGTATAACGGACAATACGTAAAAGTATCATCTTTCTTTGATGATGAAACTGGCAATAACTTTTCAAAAGCAATTCGAGCAGAAGTTGATAACACTGTTACTGCCGAGCAAACAATTTTAGGTGAACTATCTATTGGTGCACGCTCTGAGATAATCTCAAGCAAGGTGCCTAACATGCCAATTGATATAACAAATCCTATATATTATAATCAATTAGAGTATGTGGCAAACAGACTTATCAGAAATGATAAATTAGTTAGAGTGATTCTTTCTAACCCAGACGCCCCCACCCTTGCAAGATGGGCCACAAGCCAAGAGGGTAGATTATATGTAAAGCAATTTGGCATTTATGACGATGCTGATGCAATTGCATATGTAAAAGACAAGTATGCTTTTGTTAACAGAACAATACCTTCAAAAGAAGCACAGGCAATTTTGCTTGAACGTGAAATTAAAGCAATTGAGTTACAGAAACTACTTGCTCCTGCATTAAAGGAAGATAAATTATTTCCAATTGCTCCTTCTGACTGGGGTTATGCTGAACAAGCAATTTTTGGTGCTAACTCCGCTGCAGTAACAGACAAATTTTTTACTAATTTTTCAAGAAAAGTTTTTAGAGGATTAAACCGTCCCGAAAATCCTATTCGTGAAAATACATTTAATGAAATTGCTATGAATAAGTTAGTTCAAAAAGCAGAGTCATTATCTAAACAAGGACTTGAAGTTAAGATTAATGGTTCTCAATGGAATGCATTAAAGCAAGCCGCTGAAAGAGAAGCCCTTCAAGAGGTTGAAAAAACATTTTATACTGTCCGTAGACAGAACAACGTGCTTTATGCACTAAGAGGCGTAATGGCGTTTCCTAACGCAGCATTTAATGCTGTTTATCGCTATGGAAGACTAGCCGTTAATAACCCAGTAAGAGCATTAGGTTTTACCTATAACTATGGTAGAACATTCCAAACATTTGGTGTAGACAAGAACGGTAACCCTACAGAGGATATCAATAGAATGTCCCACCTTGTACTTCCTGGAAGTCAAGATGTAGGATTGGGTAGTGGTCAAGGCGTACAGTTAAATGCTAAGTCACTTGGTTTCTTACTTAACGCACCTAGCCCATCTTTTATAACATCAATTTCTACCGCAAAGGTATTTGAGAACTGGCCAACTGCTGAGGATTATGCAAGTGGTAAAAAAGGTCCAGAGCAATTTAGAAAAGTATTTGGTTGGATTTACGCTGGAGCATATCCATATGGTCCACAAGATGTTCCAGTCAAGGCATTTATTCCAAGTTGGGCTAATGCAGCATATAATGCATTCTTTACCCCACTAGGTAAGCAAGATTTTCTTGCATCTGTAAACTCAGTCTATAGATACCATAAAATTCTATTTGATATGGGAATTGAAAAGACTCAAGTTTCAGAAGAGCAAGCAATTAAAGAAGCGCAAGGACTATGGTGGCAAAAAGCCGCTGGAAGTTTCGTTTCTCCGCTAGGCGTGCCAGTTAAAGTAAATACAAATCCTGCAAGTCTTATCGACAATGCTTATACCAACCTTGTTGCTAAGTATCAAGGTCAGGGTAAAACCAGAGAAGAAGCAAAAGCACTTGCTGGCGATGAATTACTGGCAACTGTTGGACCTAAACTTGTTCTAGAGAACGTTACATTTAAAGACTTTAATAAGAATATACCTGGCTTAATACCAACTGTTGAAGGCTACAATAGAATATTTAAAGATAACTCTGACTTAGTTAAGCAATTGGCTAATATTAAAGACGGAGATGTTTCATTAGTTGGCTTACTTGGTGCAGATATTGAGTATAAGATAGAAGATAGAAATACTGCTATATCTAAACTTCTAAATGACCCAAAACTTAAACTGCCTGGTACAAGTAAGTTGGTTAATGACCTTAAACTTACCCCAGCAGAAGAAGATATTCAACGCCAAAAAAGCATTCTTTGGGATAGATATAATGCAGTTAAAGATGCATTAAAAGCACAGATTACAGATGGTAAATCTTGGCGTTCTCACCCAGAAATGCAACAGTATTTATCCACCTTGGCTCAAACTGTATTTAAGGCCGAAAGTCAAGCATGGTTTGATGAATATTCTGCAGGTGTACGTGGCGATAATTCATATAATTATGCTAGAGCATTTAAGTTAATTGTTAACAATAAAGACTTTATGGATAAGCACGGAACAACAGATTACTGGCAAGACGTAAGAATGTTTATGACTTTACGTGATGAGGTCGTAAAGGTCTATCAGACTTTCCAGGATAGAGACCCAAGAAAGAGCAAATTTAAAGAAGCATATTTGTCCTATCTTGATACCAATATGTCAGCGTTTCATCCTAAACTACAAACAATGCTTAAAATATACTTTGACAACGATACTTTAAAGGCGGTTGATTAATGGCAGGCGAAACACAGGCACAGTTAGATGCTAAGGTTCAGCAACTAATTGCTGGATTTTTAGGCGGAACTTCTTCGCCAACATCATCAACTACTACAAGTAAAAATATTACCAAGTTAAATGCAGTATCTGCTAAGGCCCTGTTAGAAAAGGTGGCAGCAGCCAATGGTTACACTGGTCTTATTACCAATGCTGATGTTAATGATTTTATCAAAGAGTTCAATAAACAACAAAGCAAACAAATTGAGACAGTTGTCAAATCTACCTCAAGCAAAGTTGGTACTGGCGCCAGTGTAGATAAGATTCAACAAGAACTTCAAAATACTATAACTACCCAGTATCCATCATTTTTTAAGCCTGAGGAGTTTGCTTCTGATTATATCTGGGCAAAGGTTAATTTCAAAGACGAAAAGACTTTAGGCTCTAAGAATATAGCAGTTCTTCAGCAGGCAAAACAACTTGTTAAAGACATGTTTGTTATTGGTAAAAGTGATGCAGAAATTGCTGCTGATGCAAAATTAATTGCTTCTGGCAAAAAGACTTTTGCTGAATATATTGTAGATTTACAAAAAATTGCGATTAAAGAACATCCATATCTTACCACTAGACTACAGTCTGACCCAACACTCACTGTAGCAGAAGTTGCTAATCCAGCAGTTAAAATATTAGCAGATGCCTGGGAAATGGATAGCGCTCAAATAAAATGGCAAGATGAACCAATTATTAACGAATGGCTTGCTTCTCAATCTGGAGATGCACCCATGAATTATGCAACCCTTAAGCGTATGGCTTTAAATGACAAAAGGTCACAATACACAGAAGCAATGAATAATTTTGCTAGAGACGTAGCAACTGGTCTAGGAGAGGCAATGGGTGCTTTTTAATGGCAACACCTACATCAAATCAACGAGAAGGTAGAGTTCCTGCGCCAACCACAGCCTATAATCCATTATCTGGAATGGTTGCAAAACCAGCAGCCCCATCTACATTTACTTATGGTTTAGGTAATCCTGCGGAAACTAGAATTACAAAACCTGGCCAAACTTTGCCTACTACTAAAGCCGCAACTCCTAAACCTGTTGTAACCCCTAAACCTGAAACAGGGGTAACTCTTCCTATAGTTAGCGGTGACGTTGGTGGCGGTATAATTCCACCTTCTTCAGGAAGTCAATTCCCAGTTGCTGGCACATTTGCTGGATGGGAATACTCTGCAGACAAAAAACAACGCAGAATGAAATTTAATGACGGTAATGGTGGTTTTTATTATGGTGTGTTTGAATCTGTTCCCGCTGGAGAAGAAGATAAATCTTTAACAGAAAGAGTTCTAGCATCAGACACATTTAAAAATACATTTGCTATAATATTTGGACAAAATGAAGCAAATCAACCTTATGTTACAAAACTTTTTGAATTAGTTTCTGGATTTTATAAATCTGGTTCAGATATCAATGATTCAATAAATCTTGCTCTACGTGCTGCTAAACAACAAAACGCTATTCCTGAGTTTACAAGTAGATTTGAAGGAATTTTTCAACTAGAAAAACTACAACAGTCTGGAATGGCTATAGAAGTACCAAGCATTACTGAATACATTAAAGCCGAGCAAGCAATGGGCGACTTAATGAGAGAAGCAGGTCTTGGCGAAATAGCAAACCAAAAATTTATTGGTACTGTAATTGGTAAAGGAAAGTCTGTTCTTGAGGTAGGTAATCTAATTAGTGATGTATTTAATGCTATTGATTATGCCCCTGCAGCCTTAAAGCAAGACCTTCAAACCTACTTCCCTGGTGTAGATAGAGCATCTATTGCAACAGCAATTCTTACTGGCCCAGAAGGTGCAGCAAAACTTAAGAACAAAGTTCAAGCAGTGTCAGTAATGTCTGCAGCAAGACAACAAGGAGTTGCAGGTGTAACCCTTGAAGATGCAACAAGTATTGCTAACCAAGGTTATGGATATGATGAAGCGTTAACTGGATTCGGACAAGTTAAATCTCTTGAAAGAGCCAATACGCTTGCTCAATTTGCTGGTGGAAGTTTTACGGCCCAACAAGCACAAAGTGCTGTATTTGGTAAAACTCAAAAAGAATTAGATGAAATTGAAAGATTAAGACAATTAGAAATTGCAAGAATGAAAGGCTCATCTGGAAGATTTGCTTCTAAAGATAGAGCAGCAGGACTAATATAAACTAGAATCCTAATGGACCGACCAGCCCCATTGGTGTAAAAGACTGGTAGCAAGAGCCAAACCATTTCCCCGAATGAATTTGAGGCTTGCGACTACAACGAATAGAAGGGTGGGTTGCTATGAGCAACAACTACTGGGATGAAGACGAAGACGACCTAGATACTACTAATGAGTACGCAGGTGACGGAAGTGACTTACTTAAAAAGTTGCGGAAAGCAAAGCGTGCTGATGAGAAACGTATCAAAGAACTTACTGAGCAACTTGAGGGATTATCCAAGGTGCAGCGTGAGCGTACAGTCAAAGAAGTCCTAGAAAAGAAGGGCGTCAACCTTAAAGCAGCAAGATTAGTTCTTAAAGATTTAGAAGATGTTAATGAAGAGTCGGTTTCTAACTGGCTTGACGATAACGCTGATTTATTTGGAATTACAGTTGCTAAAGAGGAGCCTAAAGTAAGTGAGATAGATAAAGCAGCCTTAAGGCAGCAAGATGTACTCACACAGAACGCTATGACCCCAGACAGAGCAGAGGATTTAAATCTTCGCATCGATAATGCAGATTCAATGGATGCATTATTGGATGTACTTCGCTCACAACAATAATTCCGTTCATAGTCACTTGGAGGTGACAAATGGCTAACAGTTATGTATCAACCGACTCCGCTTCATTAGGCGGAACCGCTGGTGGTGCTGGTCTAGTCCAGAAGGCGTATGACCGTCTTCTTGAATTTGCTCTCCGTTCTGAACCACTAATTCGTTCAGTCGCAGACAAGCGCCCAGCACGTCAATCAATTCCTGGTTCAACCGTTGTTCTACAACGCTACGTTGACCTTTCAGCAGCAACTACTGCTCTGACAGAGACAACTGACCCAGATGCAGTAGCAATGTCAACACCAACCTCAGTAACCATTACTCTTAACGAGTACGGTAACTCAGTGTTGGTAACACGTGCTCTTGAGTTATTCTCATTAGCAGATGTAGACCCTGCAATTGCAAACATTATCGCATTCAACCTTGCAGATTCTATTGACTCCGTAGCAATGACAACATTGCGTGGCGGAACCAACGTAATCTACGCAGGTTCAACAGCAACTTCAACTGCAACTATCACAGCAGCCGCAACTATTTCTTCAGCAAACATCCGCAAGGCTGTTGCTAAGTTACGTTCTAACAAGGCTACTGGTCGTAAGGGTTCACTATACTGGGCTGGTATCCACCCAGAGGTATCCCATGACCTACGTGCTGAGACAGGTTCAGCAGGATGGTTGCTTCCTAACCAATACGGTTCTGCACAAGACCGTATCTGGGCTGGAGAAATTGGAACATACGAAGGTGCATACTTCGTAGAGTCTCCACGTCTGTACAATGCTACTGACGGTGCTTCATCTGCACGTAACTACCGCACAATTATTTGCGGACAGCAAGCACTTGCTGAGGCAGTTGCAGAAGAGCCACATGTAGTAATCGGACCAGTAGTTGACAAGTTAATGCGTCACCGCCCAATGGGTTGGTACGGCGTACTAGGCTTTGCACGCTACCGTGAAGAGGCACTATACAGAATCGAATCAGGTTCTTCAATCGCTTAGTTGATTGACGCTGTAGCAGGAGTAGAAATATTCCTGCTACGGAGTAAGTTCATTAAGGAGAAAAATGGCTGAATATAAATTTACAACTCCAGTTGTAGAAGAGGGACCAGCAGGCCTACATCGTTTGTTTTATTTTTATAAACTAAACAGAGGTATAAGTGTTGCCAAGAGTGGTGGGACATACTCTACATTAAGATATCCAATGGATGAAGATATGGCCAATTATGATGAATTCTATATTGGTGGTCACACACATATAGTAAGCGAAGCCACTAAGGCAGCATTAATTGCTGGTGGCATTGGAGTAACAGAAGCAAACTTTACAGTTATATAGGGGACATATGAAACACTGGGAACATCATCCTAGTCCAGTTGATGGATGTTTTGGATGTAAAGGTCTAGGTCTCCAAATGAATACAGGAGATGCTAAACGAGATATTCCAGATAAGAAATGGAACTCTGAGTTACAGGCTTATCGGGACGCAAGAGCACAGGGAATACAACCAGCAGGAACAACTATGCGTCATATACAAGAAGCGCATAGGGCTTCAGAAGTATTAGGTAAAGCGTATAATGCGGACACTATGCCTAAGACTAAAGATATAACTCAAAAAGCCGCAGCCGTAATGAAAGAGATAGGACAAATCTAATGCCAAAAGTAGGAAACAAGAAATTCCCATATACCGCCAAGGGCAAGAAGGCTGCAAAGGCTTATGCTAAGGGTGAGAAGATGGAATCAAAAGCAGAGAAGATGATGGAAATGCGTAAGGGTATGAAAAAGATGGGTAAGAAGAAGTAATGAGTTACCTAGAAAACCTCATGAAAGAGGCAAGGGACTATAAACAGGCTAGGAACAAAAGGTCGGAAAATTCTTACAAAGGTAGTACATATCCACCAAACGATATGGCTCAAGGTGGCAAAGGACGTGAGTATTATCGAAGCCAAGCAAATGCTGCTCGTAAATACGAAGATGCACAACTTGGTCAAATGCTTGGTGCTTTAATTCAGGGTCGCAGTTATGATAATGCAACTGGAAAGCAAATTACTGGTAAAGTTACTAAAAAAGTTAATAGAGTAAAAAAGTGAAAAAGCCAACTAAAGCAGCAAAGAAAACAGCCAAGGTTATGCGTGAGTTTAAATCTGGCACCCTTCATTCTGGCAAAGGTGGCAAGGTAGTAAAAAATCCAAAGCAAGCAATTGCCATTGCTTTATCTGAAGCAGGCAAGACCAAAAAGAAAGGTAAAAAATAATGGCAAGAAATTCTGATATGCCTAGCAAGTCTGGATTAAAACTTGGTGCAGGTCGTCCTTCTTCAACAGTAGGAAGCGCTAAATCAAAGTCAGTACGTCCTAAAAATGTAAATAAAAATATTAAAGTTTCTCAATCTGAAATTAATAGCATTAAGAAACTTGGAATGAAAAAGGCTCTAGAGATTGCTGCTATGAACAAAGGTTCAGAACAAGCAGGAGCAGTAGCATCATTTGCTGAAGGTGTACGTCGCCTATATGGTGAAACACGTTACCAAAATGCTGTCTATACACCAAAGGCTTCTCCTGGACCAATTGGTTCTGCGCCTACTGCAAAAAGAGACCCAAACAGAAGCAATGTGCGTGAGGGTAGAGTTTCTACTCCTAAGCCAAAGGCTAAGTCTTTAACTCCGTATCAAAAAGATATGGCACGTAGAGGAATATATCTATAAATTATGTCATCGGGTCAACGCAAGCGTCACGACGGTTGGAATAAATCAATTATGCGAGACGGTATGATTGTTATTCTACGTAAGGATGGTTCTGAAAAAGTTCGCCTTGACCCTAAGACAAAAGAAATAATTAAGGGGACTAAATGAAAAAGAAGGCAAAGTCTAAAGTTAATGCTGCTGGTAACTATACCAAGCCTGGCATGAGGGCGGCACTTTTCAAAAAGATTAAGGCTGGTTCTAAGGGTGGAGACCCAGGAGAATGGTCAGCCCGTAAAGCACAACTTCTTGCAGTTCAATATAAGAAAGCAGGCGGAGGTTACAAGTAATGGCACTTGCTAAATCTCAACAATCACTTAAAAAGTGGACTGCAGAAAAATGGAAGACATCTGATGGTAAACCATCTAAGGGCAAAAAAAGATATTTACCTTCTGCGGCATGGGACGCTTTAACTCCTGCAGAAAAAGCAGCAACCAATAAGGCTAAAGCCAAAGGTAATGCTAAAGGTAAACAATTTGTAAAACAACCCAAAAATATAGCAAAGAAAACAGCAAAGTATAGGGGCAAGTAATGGCTGATTCAATATTAAAAAGAGTTGGAGTATCTGGCTACAACAAGCCAAAGCGCACTCCCAATCATCCTAAGAAGTCACATGTAGTTGTGGCTAAAGAAGGAAGTAAAGTAAAGACTATTCGATTTGGACAACAAGGTGTATCAGGTTCTCCAAAGAAAGAGGGAGAGTCTGCTTCATATCGCAAACGTCGTGAGTCATTTAAGGCACGCCACTCAAAAAATATTGCTAAAGGTAAAATGAGTGCAGCCTATTGGGCGGATAAGGTTAAGTGGTAATATGAGTACCAAGGGGACAAAAGATTCTGTAGCACTAGTATGGTGTGATAACGGAATGGTAGATGGCAAGTTTATGCAAGGCGTAGCAGATGTAATGCTAAAGTCTGGTGTAGAATTTGCTACAACATTACGTAGCCAAGGCAACCAAATTGCTAGACAAAGACAGACAGTAGTTGACTACTGGTATGATAAGACTGATTATGAATGGCTACTATGGGTAGACTCAGATGTAGTAATTAGTCCAGAAAAGTTTAGATTATTATGGGATAACAAGGATGCTAAAGAACGCCCTCTAGTTACTGGAGTATATTTTACTACAGATAATCCTGAGGAACCTTTAATGATTCCAATGCCTACAGTATATACTTTTGTTAATGATGGAAACAATGGAATTAACATAGCCAGAGTGCACCCACTACCTGAAAATCAACTAATCAAAGTTGAAGCAGCAGGTATGGGATTTATCTTAATGCACCGTAGCGTAATTGAGAAAGTAAGAACCATAGCACCAGATGGACAGGTGTTTATGGAAATGGGTAGAGGAACTAAATTTATAGGCGAAGATATATTCTTCTTTGCGCTATGCGATAAGGCAGAAGTTCCACTCTATTGCCACACAGGAGCCACTGCTCCACATATGAAACGTTTTTCATTTGATGAACATTATTACAAGGCATTCTTTGGTAAACCTAAGGAAGAGCCTAAGTCAAAACTTATCACCCCT
>Ga0315903_10004712_pt1 | contig 18099 bp, 16 predicted proteins | sample LakEriMetagenome_7_FD_203524 | JGI IMG/M metagenome (GOLD analysis project Ga0315903, IMG submission 203524) | Freshwater fungal communities from buoy surface, Lake Erie, Ohio, United States - Buoy 2 MA119 | ecosystem: Environmental > Aquatic > Freshwater > Lake | place: USA: Lake Erie, Ohio...
AGCGTGAGCGACGTCGTCATCCGCAGCGCGTGGCAGAGGAACCGCGTCTCATCGACCGCCCCGGTGAGCGTGATCGACCCGGCCGCCTCGTCGAGGGTGACGTCGAGGTGATGGGCCGGAAGGTTCGCGATCCGCCCGTGAAGCCCGTGCACGAGCCGGCCGGAGGCATCGAAGTCGGGCGCACCGTTGCTGACAAGCCCGCAGCGGGCGACGAGTTCGTCGAAGCCGTCGAGCCAGCCGAGCCCGGACGGCTCCGCGAGCGGCACGAACCGCGGGTTCACCGGACCGTGCACCGGCGACTGCCAGCCGAGTTCGACCCCGCCCGCCATCACCTTCCAGATGCCCAGGCCACGATCCGGCAGAACGAACACCCTGGTGTCGCCGGCGACGAGTTCCACGAGCAACACGCCCTCCCGGAGCCCGCCGGACAGCCGCCGTGTCCGGACGGCAAGGCGACCGATGGCGACATCGACCCTGTCGGCGGCCGAGAACGAAGCGCCGCGATGCGACGTGATGAGCTGCAGCGTCTGCGACGACATGCCGGGACTCCACGGGAACCGCGCTCGCCGCCGCACCGTGCGGCGGTCCGACCACGCCGGGGCAGGATACCGTGCCGCGGCGGGACCACGCAGCCCGCTTGAAGACCGCCTGACGCGCGGTCACAGTGTCGGACCCGGGCCGCGGACTCCGCAGCCTCCCCGTCGCCTCCCGAGCGATCCGATGAACGACCTGAAGATCTTCAGCGGTCCGGCCAATCCCGCGCTCACGCAGGATATCTGCCGCTATCTGAACCTGCCGATGGGCAAGATCTCGCTCGGGCGTTTCCCCGACGGGGAGATCTCCTGCAAGATCGACGAAGACGTCCGCGGCCGCGACGTGTTCATCGTCCAGTCGACCTGCCCGCCGGTCAACGAGCACATCATGGAGCTGCTCGTGATGATCGACAGCTTCAAGCGGGCGAGTTCCTTCCGGATCACCGCCGTGATCCCGTATTTCGGCTACGCCCGCCAGGACCGCAAGGACTCCGGCCGGGTGCCGATCACGGCCAAACTCGTCGCCAACCTGATCACCCGGGCCGGCGCCGATCGCGTGCTCGCGATGGACCTGCATGCGGCCCAGATCCAGGGCTTCTTCGACGTGCCCGTCGATCACCTCTACGCGGCGCCGGTCCTCAACAACCACCTCGCCTCCCTCGAGATTCCGAAGGAGGAGATCGTCGTCGTGAGTGCCGACGAAGGCGGCATCAAGCGTGCGCTCGGCCACGCCAACCGGATCGGCGCGCCGCTGGGGATCATCGACAAGCGGCGGCTCTCCGCCGACACCACGAAGAGCACCACGATCATCGGGGCGAGTGTCGAGGGAAAGACGGCCATTCTGTTCGACGACATGATCAGCACCGCGGGCTCGATCTGCGGCGCTGCCGAGGTGCTCAACAAGCACGGCGCGAAGGCGATCTACGCGGCCGCCACCCACGGGCTGCTCGTGGGCCCGGCGATCGAGCGGCTCCGCCAGGCCCCCTTCAACAAGATCATCATCACCGACTCGATCCCGCTCACCCCGGGCAAGATGCTTCCCAACATCACCGTGCTCTCGGTGGCCAGCCTGCTCGGGCAGGCCATCAAGCGGATTCACCGCAACGAGTCGGTGAGCATGATGTTTCAGTAGACACGCCCGCACCGCCATTCTGGCCGGTGCGGGCTGGTGTCCACCGGAGCCGGCTCCAGCGCCATGCCAGCCCGCCGCAGCCACCCCGGCTTCCGGACCGCGAAGCCCGCTGTCCACGGCGTTTCCGGCCGGAAAGGGGGCGTCTTGCGGAAGCCGGGGCCCATGGCACACTTGTGGGCTTCGCACTGCTTCCCCCCGCCGCTTTTTTCAAGGTTTTTCCATGAGCGACACGGTCGAGGTCACGCTTCGTCAAGGCACGGGTTCCCGTGAAAGCCGCCGGCTCCGCAATCAGGGCCGCGTCCCGGCAATCCTTTACGGACATGGCGAGAAGTGCGTCGGGCTGTCCGCCAGCCTCGACGCCGTGCAGGCGGCCGTCCGGCACGGCAGTCGCGTCGTCAACCTGACGGGGGCCGTCAAGACGGCCGCCCTCGTTCGGGAGTTGCAGTGGGACACCTACGGTGTCGAGCCCATCCATGTCGATTTTCTCCGCGTGAACGCCTCCGAGCACATCCGCGTGAAGGTGCCGGTGCACCTCAAGGGCGAATGCCCGGGCCAACGGGCGGGCGGCGTCGTCAACCTTGTTCAGCACGAGGTCGAACTCGACTGCACTGCCGACCACGTCCCCGAGTTCGTGTACGCGAACGTGGCCGTCCTGGAACTCGGGCACTCGCTGAAGGTGAAGGACCTCGAACTGCTGCACGGCGCCCGACCGGCCGCCAACGCCGAGGAAACGGTCGTCACCTGCGTGCTCCCGGGCAAGAAGGTCGAGGAAGCCGCACCGTCGGCAGCGGCGGAACCGGAAGTCATCGGCCGCAAGGCTTCCGAGGAAGGCGAGGGCGAGGCCGCCAAGGAATAGCCTGCGTTTGGCCCTGGTTCCGGCGGAAGCCGGCCCCGGAGCCGAGCGCTCGTGCTCGCAGCCCACTTCACGCCTCTCAGGAGATTGCCGATCGATCGTGAAACTCCTCGTCGGCCTCGGGAATCCGGGGCCCGCCTATCGCGACACCCGGCACAACGTCGGGTTCGACGTGCTGGAGAATCTTGCCCGCCGGGCCGGATCCCCAGTGCGGCGTCAGCGGTTCCAGGGAGAGGCGGCCCAGGCCACCATCCGGGGATTCCCGGTGATGCTGCTGTGGCCGCTCACCTGGATGAATCTGAGCGGATCCAGCGTGCTGGCGGCGAGGGACTTCTACAAGATCGACGATTCTGACATCATGGTTGCCTGCGACGATTTCAGCCTGCCGCTCCACACGATCCGGCTCCGGCCGGGTGGTTCCGCCGGAGGCCAAAATGGCCTTGCGGATATCCTGGGTCGGCTGGGTTCGACGACGATTCCTCGGCTCAGACTCGGCATCGGGCCGGTGCCGGCGGGATGGAAGTCGGCTGATTTCGTGCTCGGCAAGTTTCCGCGTTCCGAGCGGGAACTGGTCGACGCGATGATCGAGCGGGCCGCCGACGCGGCAGAAGAGTGGGTCGCCATGGGAATCCAGGCGGCCATGAACAAATACAACTGAAAGACGACTGACGGCCCGACGCCTGAAGCCCAACCATCAGGTCTGAGTCATCGCACACGGCAGATTCCAGCAAGACATCCCAGCAGGAGAGTGAGATTCATGGCGGTCTACGAAGGCATGTTCATCCTCGATCCGACGAAGTTCTCCCGTGATCCGGGGGCATCGGCACAGCAGGTCGCAGACCTGATCACCACCCACGGGGGAACCGTGCTCGCCGCCCGCCTCTGGGACGAGCGGAAACTCGCCTACCCGATCAAGGGCCACAAGAAGGGTGTCTATTGGCTGACCTACTTCAAGATGCCCACCAGCGGCCTCACGGCGCTTGAACGGCAGTGCGAAATCAACGACGACATCATCCGTAAGCTCGTCCTCAAGGTGGATGATCGGATCGCCGACGCCCTGGTGCAGCACGCCCTCGCCGGTGAGGCGACCCCCAAACGGGCCGCCCCAGCCGCACCCGCAGCGGCCCCGGCCACCTGAACCCACGAGGCTCTTGCCGCCCCCGCCACCGGGGGCTACCATACGGGAAGTGAACACGCGTTCATCATCCCACAGGAGGCGTACGAGATGGCAAGTTTCAACAGGGTCGTGCTGCTCGGGAATGTGACACGGGACCCCGAACTGCGGTACATCGCGAACGGGACAGCTGTCACCGAGATCGGACTGGCGGTCAACGATCGCCGAAAGACGGCATCCGGTGAGTGGGTCGACGAAACCACGTTCGTCGATGTGACGCTCTGGGGCCGGACGGCGGAGATCGCAGGCGAATACGTCACCAAGGGTTCGCCGCTCATGATCGAAGGGCGGCTCAAACTGGACACCTGGGAAAAGGACGGCAAGAAGAACTCCAAACTCCGCGTCGTCGGCGAGCGGATGGTTCTGCTCGGCTCCAAGGGAGAAGGCCCCCGGGGAGGTGGCCAGGGCCAGGCACGACCGCAGCGGGCAAGCCAGGGCCGTGGAACCCCTGCAGCGGAAGACGACTTCAGCCAGTCGGAGCCCGATTATCATGGGGGCCAGTCGGCGGGCGGCGTCGCGGCCGACGACGACATTCCCTTCTGAAGCGGCGGCCGACGCCGTTACCACAGCCACCACATCGTTCACATCCGTTTTCAATCGCATCAGGAGTCGATCCATGCCCACTTTCGAACCCCCCGTCATCGAGGCCACCGGTCGTCGCCTGCCCAAGGGCAAGCGAGGCGGCATCGAACTCCTGCTCGTCCACAACGTGGAACACCTCGGCAAGCAGGGCGAAGTGGTCGAGGTCAAGCGTGGCTACGCGTACAACTACCTGTTGCCCCAGGGCTTGGCGACGGTCGCGACCGACCATCACAAGCGGATGGTCGAGAAGCACCGGGCCAAACTGGAGGAAATCGCCCGCGAGCGGCTCGCGGGACTGCGGTCGCTGCTGCAGGAACTCAGCCGTGCAAGCGTCACGATCGAGGCGAACGCGAACGACGAAGGACACCTCTACGGCTCGGTCGCCGCCCCTGAGATTTCGCGATCGCTCAAGCAACTCGATCTCATGGTGGCACCCGAGCAGATCATCCTGCAGGGGCCGCTGAAGGAAGTCGGGCTCTACACCGTCAAGGTCCGTCTCGCCGCCGAGGTGGAAGGCGACTTGAAGGTCTGGGTCGTGCCGAGCAGCGGCGACTCCGGCTCAAAGTAGTCGGCTGGAGTCGTCACATCCGCCAGGTCGGCGGACGTGACCAAACTCCCTCTGTTCATTGTCGCAGGGAGGCATATTCATGGCGCCATCGAAGGGTGGTCCGTCGGCTGACCGCTCGCGCGACCGCCGGCGAGACCGGGGCCTCAGCCCGCCGACACACACTCCCGAAGGGCGTGACCGCCCGGCCAACGTGGACGCCGAGCGTGCTGTGCTCGGCAGCATCCTTCTCAAGCCGGACGTCTGCGACGACGTCGCGCTTGTGATCCGGGCCGAGGATTTCTCGGACGAGTCGCTGCAGACGCTCTACCGCCACCTCCTCGACCTGCATGACTCCGGCAAGCGAATCGACGCCACGATCGTCGTCGAGCGGTTGAAGACCCAGGGCGACTTCGAGAGGATCGGCGGGGCGGGCATGATCGCCGACGTCGTCCAAGCGGTGCCTCATGCCGCACATGCGGCACACTACGCTGCGATCGTGCGGGACAAGGCGATCCTGCGGTCCCTGATCGACGCGGGCACCGACATCCTGCGGGATGCGTACGACGCCGCGGATGAACCCCGTGAGATTCTGGCCCGCGCTGAAGCCGGCATCTTTTCGATCTTGGAGCACCGCAGTTCCACCGAAGCCAAGTCGATCCAGTCCGTGCTCGAGGACGTGATGGTGCGGATGGACGCCCGCATGAAGCACGAGCATACGATCGGCGGCGTGGAGACCGGCTTCACCGACCTCGATTCGCTCTGCGGAGGCCTGCACAACTCAGAACTGATCATCCTCGCGGCACGACCCAGCATGGGGAAGACGGCCTTCGCGATGAACATCGCTGAGCACGTGTCGATCAATCTCAAGATGCCCGCTCTGTTCGTCAGCCTCGAAATGGCGAGTCTGGAACTCGCCGACCGTCTCCTCTGTTCCGCCGCTCAGGTCAACGGCCACCGCCTCCGCAACGGTACGATCTCGCAGGAGGATCGCCGCAGGCTCGTGCAGAAGTCCTCCGAGATCGGCGCGGCACCGCTGTTCATCGACGACACCCCGAGTCGGACCCTCACCGAGATCGCAGCCGTGGCCCGACGGCTCAAGCGAAAGCAGGGTGGGCTGTCTCTGATCGTGATCGACTACCTGCAGTTGATCGAGCCCGACAACCCCCGTGACCCCCGGCAGGAACAGGTGGCCCGGATCGCGCGACGGCTGAAGGGCATGTCTCGTGAACTCGACATCCCGGTCCTCTGTCTCGCCCAGCTCAACCGTCAGGCGGAGGTTTCGCGAGACAACCGTCCCCGCCTCAACCACCTCCGCGAATCGGGGGCTATCGAGCAGGACGCCGACGTCGTGATGTTCGTGCATCGCGAGGAGTATTACCAGACGAACGACGAGGATCGGGAACGGGTCCGCGGCCAGGCGGAGATCATCATCGCCAAGCAGCGGAACGGCCCGATCGGCGACGTGAAGCTGCTCTGGCAGCACGACTTCACGCGATTCGTGAACCTGGAGCATCGCCCGTACGACGAGTTCGAGCAGTTCAACTCGACGGGATTCTGACTCCACGGCTGCCGGGCCATCGTGGCCCCGGCAGCCTGGACGCGCAGGGGCTCGCCATCCGGGCGAGCGGTTCGTTACCGGTTGCCGGCGGTGCGGTCGGTGCCCGGCACGACGTCGAGCATCGGACCATCGTCATGGCCCCGCTCCAGCCGCTCCCAGGCGAGCGCGCCCATGGCGGCATTATCCGTACAGAGGGACCGTGGGGGAATGAACACCCGCACCCGCCGTCGGCGGCCAAAGGCCTCCAGTGACTCCCGCAACAGGGAGTTGGCGGCGACGCCTCCCCCAACGACCAGTTCCCGGCAGCCCGTCTTGTCGATCGCGAGTTCGACCTTCGCCAAAATCGAGTCGATGACGGCCTGCTGAAACGAGGCGGCGAGGTCGGCGCGAGCCCGGCCCGCGGGCGGCGGCGGGTCGCCAGCTGCACCCGGTGGTCGCACGAGATACCGCAACGCGGTCTTCAAGCCGCTGAAGCTCAGGTCGAGGCGGTCGCGATCGTTCGCCAACGGCCTTGGCAGACGATGGGCCTTCGCATCGCCGCCCACGGCTGCGGCCTCGATCTCAGGCCCCCCGGGATACCCGAGCCCAAGCAGGCTGGCCGCCTTGTCGAACGCCTCCCCGGCGGCGTCGTCGATCGTGCCGCCGAGCCGCTCGGCGTCGAGTGGACCACGCACGTGAAACAGCGTTGTGTGGCCGCCGCTGGCCACGAGCCCGACGCTCGGCTGGGACAACGCGTCGGCGTGGGCGATTCGGCACGCGTAGAGGTGGGCGAGGATGTGGTCGTAGCCGACGACCGGCACCCCAAGCACAGTGGCGATCGCCTTGCCGGCCGTGAGGCCGACCAGCAGCGAGCCGACGAGCCCGGGCCGCACCGCCACGGCCACAGCCGCAATGTCGCTTCGTGAAACGCCAGCCTGCGACACAGCCTCGTCGATCACGGGAACGATCCGCTCCACATGGGCGCGAGACGCCACCTCGGGCACCACCCCCCGCCAGCGCGCGTGAAGGCGTTCCTGGGTGGCGACGACGGTCGACAGCACCGTCCTGTCCCGGGCGATCACCGCCGCGGCCGTCTCGTCGCAGGTGCTTTCAATGGCGAGCAGTGGCATGGTCGGGGAGCGCCGGGCGACGGCTGAACGACGACTGGCGGGGCGTGCCTTCCGGCCGCCGAGGCAGGCCGGAGGAGGGGAGCGAGGCCCCTCGGCCGTTCAGAAGTCGTACCACATCCCGATGCCGCAGCGGTTTTGGTTTGCCCAGACGAACTCGTACTGGGGATCGGAGCCGTAGAGGTATTCGAATCCGAGCCGGAAGAGCTTCTCGCTGCGCCACCCCCGCCAGGCCCAGCCAGCTTGAACACACACGTTGCCGCCCCAGTCGAGTTCCTGCCGCGACATGCCGTTGACGGCGAGGAATGGGGCCCCGTGGATGCCGGTCGGCCTGGCCTGGATCAGCTCGGTGCCGAACTGGAGCTCCCACGGCTCCGACCCGCCGGAGTTGAAGAAGGCGTAGCCCACCTCCCCGTAGAGCCGAAGCCAGTCGAGCAGGTAGTACGAGTTGCCCCAGACGATGCAATCGCGGACGTAGTTGATGCGTGGATACCACGGATACTTCACCATGACCTCGTCACCGAGGTGGGCGCTGTTGTGGTAGTAGGCGAGCTTGGTCTGCCAGCGGCCGATGCCGTACACGAGCGGCACGCCGAAGCGATAGTCGGCCGACCGCAGGTCACGGTCGTCCTGCGGATCGAGCCTCACGAAGGCAGCCCCCTCGATCTGCACCTCGAAGCCCTGGGGATGAAGCACCGGATCGGATCCGTATCGCAGGATCGACGCCCGCCCGCCGAGCGTGGTGTCCCAGAGCGTGCCGTTGGATGTGGATGGATCGATCGGGTCCGGGGCCGTGTCGTCGTACCAGACCGAACCGATCCGCGGCTCCTTCGGACCCGCGAGATAGCTGGTGTAAATCAGGTTGTTCGGCAGCAGGTGCCAGCCCCATGGTCGTGGCGCCCAGAGATCGTCGAAGCAGTCGGGGTAGCCGCCCGCGGGCGGGCACCCGTCGGTACAGCAGGAGTCGGGGCCGCACTGGCCGTCCAGCACGACCGGCCCGCCGCGCGTCGGCGGCAGTGGCTCGACGGCCCCGGGCCCCGAATAGAATCCGTCCTCGGGCAGGGTGAGTGGCGGAAGGGCCTCCGCCGCGGCTGCACTTTCGCCGTGAGCGCAAACCCCGATCATCGACGCCAGACCGAGCACGATGCTCGTGATGGTGGGCACGAATCCAGCCTGGCGGCATCCCCGAACGGCGGCGGTGGAGAGGTCGGGCTTCATGCAGGCAAAGGGCGGCGGGCAGGGTGAAGGACCCGGGTTGCGAACCCCGGACGCCGCGGCGACACTCTAGAAGCGTGCGCTGAGGAATCCACAGAGAGATCGGCACGCCAGACCCGTTTTCGGAAGCCGCCTTGGAAGTCCGACCCGCGGATGACCGAGGTGGGGCAAGCGGGGGAAGATCGCGAACCGACAGGTTTATCAGTCCGCCCCACTTGCCTCACTCGCGCACCTGACGCCCATGCAGCCAACTCCCCAACCCCCGGTCGTTCCCGCCGATTCCGAGATCGCAGCGGCGCTCGGACGCATTCCCAGCGGCTTGTTCATCGTCGCCTGGTGCGATGACGGAGCCGACCGCTGCATGCTCGCCAGTTGGGTCATGCAGGCCGGGTTCGCCCCACCGCAAGTCAGCGTGGCGATCGCCGAATCCCGCGACCTGCTGAGCGCGATCGACAGGGGCCTGCCATTCGTGGTGAGCGTGCTCGGCGATTCGCAGCGCGGACTGCTCGCCCGCTTCGGCAAAGCCGGCCCCGAACCCTTCGCCGGCCTGACTGTGCATCGCACTGCGTCGGGGGCCGCCGCCCTGCCCGATGCCGCAGCCTGGATGGAATGCCGCCCGACCGCGCGGGCCGCACACGGCGATCACGTCGTGGTGCTGGCTGAAGTGGTCACCGCCGGTGGCGGTGGGGGCGAGCCGGCCGTCCACGTGCGACGCAACGGTTTGCGATACTGAGCCCCGGTCCCGGCCGCTCTCGAGGAGGAAATGCGATGCCCTTCACCCCCTGCCGCTCCTTGCCGCTTTCGGCCCTCGCCTTCGCTTTTGCCGGGATGGTGACGGTCGGGTGTTCGGAGCCCCGCACTCCGCCGGTCGTCGGCAGCGAGGCCGGGCAGAAGCTCGTCGCGGCGGCGGGGTCGAAGCCGCGTCGCCTGATCTTCATCACCAATGGCGACGACCCCTTCTGGGACGCATGCCTCAGCGGCCTCAAGGAAGGGGAGAAGCGGTTCGCCTGCGAGACGGCGGGCTTGAGCGTCTCCCGCGACGTCAACAATGGCACCGCCGAGGGCCAGATCGAGAGGCTTCGGCAGTATGCCACCCAGGATGACGTCGCCGGCGTGGCGATCAGCGTGATCCAGGCGGACAATCAGTCGATTGTCGAAGAGATGCGCAAGCTTCGGGCCAAGGGCGTGAAGGTGATCACGGTCGATGGCGACGTCAATCGTGAGAGTTTTCGCGATGCCCGCACTGCCTACATCGGCACCGACAACGTGGTCGGTGGCCGAATGCTCGGCACGGCCGCCAAAGCCCTGCTCGAAGCCCGCGGCGCAACGGCGGGGGGCTACGTGCAGTTCGCCGGGTTCACGGACAACGACAACGCCCGCAGCCGTATGAACGGCGTCAGGGAAGCGATCGGTCAAGCCTACGGGGAGCGGGACCGGATGGCGGACGAGATGGACCTGCCCCGCGCCCGCGACAACGTGCGGAATGCCACCCAGAACCACAAGGATCTTGTCGCCCTCGTGGGCATCTGGGCCTACAACGCCCCGGCGATCGCCGATGTGATCACGGAAAGTGGCACCCGCGACAAGTACGTCGTCGCCACCTTCGACGCCCAGGATCTCGCGATCGGCCACATGGAGAAGGGCCGCATCGACGTGATGGTCGTCCAGAATCCCTTCGAGATGGGCGTGCAGACCGTGCGACTCCTGAAGGCGATGGTCGAAGACGACAAGAGCGTGGTCGCGGAGATGCTGCCCCGCTCCGGAGAGCCCGACGGCGACATCCACACCACGGGCCTGCGGGTCGTGGTTCCCGACGACTCGTCACCGGTGAAGGCCGGCCTCTACGATCCCGCGGTGGTCGAGTTCATGACGCTGCCCGATTTCAAAGCCTGGTTGGCGAAGTACAACCTGACGAGCTCGTGACCATGGGAGTTCCGGCTTCCATGAACGGGCGGCTACCACGCCACGAGTTGGCGCTCCTGGCCGCGATGGTCGCGGTGTTCGTGATCACGGGCTGGCTCGATCCCAACCACACCTACTTCACCAACTGGGCTGAAAGCCGCGACATCATCCTGCGGAACACCGCCCTGCTCGGCATCATCGCCCTGGGCTCGGCCGTGGTGATCATCGCCGGCGGCATCGACCTGGCGGCCGGCTCGATGGTGGCCTTCAGTGCCACCACGTGTGCCCTGGTGCTGACGCTCTGCTCGGCACCCGACGACCGCCGGCTGGTCACGGTGGGGCCGGCCGGCATCGCCGCCGCCGTCGGAGCCGCCCTGACCTCCGGGCTGCTCGTGGGCACGCTGCACACGTGGCTGATCACGTCGATCCGCCTGCCTCCCTTCGTGGCCACGCTGGCCACCCTCGTCGGCCTCCGCAGCTTCGCGCGGGCGATGTGCCTGTTCGTCACGCGGGAGCGATGGGGAAGCGAGTCCCAGCAGATCAACGTCAACACGCCCTTCTTCGTCTGGCTCAAGGAGCACAACGTCTCGATCACGACCGGCACCTTCGTCGTCCTCGCGGCGATCACCTGGCTGATCCTCTCCCGCACGGTGCTTGGCCGGCACGTCTATGCGCTCGGTGGCAACGAGCAGGCGGCACGTCTCAGTGGAATCCGCACCGAGAATGTGAAGTGGTTCGCGTACTGCTTCGGGGGGTTCACGGCCGCCCTCGCGGGCATCTTCCTGATGGCCGACAGCAGCGTCGCCCAGCCGGGCAATCTGGCCAGGGGCTATGAACTCAACGCGATCGCTGCGGCGGTCGTCGGCGGATGCAGCCTCCAAGGCGGTGCGGGCACCGTGCCTGGCACGGTCCTCGGAGCCCTCTTTCTCCGTGTCGTGATCGACGCGGTGTCCAAACTCATCAAGGCCAGCGCCGATGTCTACGAGGGGATGATCGTAGGGATCATCGTCGCACTCGCCGTCACCTTCACGCAGGTCGGCCGCTTCGCCCATGGCGGCCGCGGCCTCTTTCCTGGAGTTCGCGGGCTCGCCGCCATCCCCACGATCGCCGTCTTCGCCGGTCTCCTGGCAACGATGGCCGCCGGCAACGTGGAGTCGCTCCGCGGCCGCACGGTTCCCTTCGGAGCAGGAGTCGGCGTCGCCGTGGTCGCGGCATTGGCCGTGGCGAGGCACCTCGAGGGGCGTCGCGGGACATGACGCCGATCGTCGCGTTCCGCAGCGTGGGCAAGCGATTCCCCGGAGTGGCGGCCCTCGCCGACGTGTCGTTCGACCTGATGCCAGGCGAGTGCCACGCGATCTGCGGTGAAAACGGCGCCGGAAAGAGCACGCTCATGAAGCTGCTCTCCGGCGTGATCGCGGACTACGAAGGCGAGATTCTCGTCCGGGGCGAGCCGGTCCGGTTTCGCGACACCCGCGACGCCGAGGCCGCCGGTGTCGCGATCATCCATCAGGAACTCAACTTGGTCGAGCAACTCTCGGCCGCCGCCAACATCTTCCTCGGCCGGGAGCGACGCACGCCGCTCGGCCTGCTTGACGACGCCGGCATGCACCGCGACGCGGCCGCCCTCCTTGCCGAACTCGAATGCCCGCTGGATTCCCACACCCCGGCCGGTGCACTCCGCGTCGGCGACCAGCAGCTGCTGGAGATCGCTAAGGCGATCTCACTCCGCAGCGACATCCTGATCATGGACGAGCCGACGAGCGCCCTGACGGAAGCGGAGGTTGCCAGGCTCGATCGCGTGATCGCCCGCCTGCGGGCCCGCGGCGTCACGATTCTCGCGATCTCGCACAAGATGGACGAGGTCTTCCGGCTCGCCGACCGGATCACCGTGCTTCGCGATGGGAGGCTCGTGACCACGGTCGCCCGCGCGGCGACCACCCCCCGCCAGGTGGCGGGCTGGATGGTGGGCCGGGAGATCGCGGATCACGACTTTCATGGCCGGAGGTCGCCCGGGGCCACGGTGCTCGACGTGCGAGGCCTCACGCTGCCGTGGCCCGAACATCCCAGGGGCTACCGCCTGAAGGACGTGTCGCTTACGGTGCGGGCCGGCGAGATCGTGGGGGTCGCCGGCCTGATGGGGGCGGGGCGGACCGAACTCCTCGAGACGATCTTCGGCGCCGCGGAGCCGTCGTGGATGGGCACGATCCTGCTCGATGGACGCGAGGTGCGGTTCGCACATCCCGCCGATGCGTGCGCCGCGGGCGTCGCCATGGTCACGGAGGACCGCAAGCGACTCGGTCTGTTCCCCGAGCTCGATGTCGCGGCCAACGTCAGCCTCTGCGGCCTGCGGCAGGCGACACGGTCGGGCCTGCTCTCGCCCGGCCGCGAGGAGGCGCTCGTCGCCGCACCGCTCCGGGAGACGGGCGTCAAGACGCCGGGGCCCCACGCCCCGATCACGGGGCTCTCCGGCGGCAACCAGCAGAAGTGCATCGTCGGCCGCTGGCTTCTCGTGCAACCCCGACTCCTGCTGCTCGACGACCCCACCCGCGGCATCGACGTCGGCGCGAAGGCCGAAATTTATAACCTCATCGACCGACTCTGCCGCACCGGACTCGCCGTGATCCTGACGTCGAGCGAGCTTCCAGAACTGCTCGCCCTGGCCGACAGGATCGTCGTGCTCGCCGAGGGCCGCCTGACCGCCGACCTGACACGGGCGGAGGCGACCGAACAGCGGATCATGGAGGCGGCGACCGGCGGCTACGCACCGAGGTAGCGGGCGACGATGGCCCGGGCCCGGGCCTCCTCGCGGGTTCCCGACACGATCGCGCGGCCGTCGGCGAACACCGAGAGCTGGATCCCCTGCTCGACGTCGGCCCTCACGATCCAGCGGTTGGCCGCGACGGGCCCGACCCTGGCGAGCCGCTCCGCGACGGCGGCCAGATCAATCGGACCGCCGGCCGAGGGCACCTGCACGGCGTCGCGGCCGCACAGCGGCGCGGCGCGGCCGACCATCCGGCCGTCGAGCCAGGGATGATCGGCCTGACGGCAGGTGGGACAGCCGCCGGCAGCAAGGGGTGCGAGATCGACGGTCCGCCACGTCCCCGTCCAGAGATCGAAGACGAGCATACGTCCGAGTGTCTCCTCGGCACAAACCAGCAGTTTGACGGCCTCGGCGGCCTCCACGGCACCCACGACGAGCGCCGCCGGGCCGATGATGCCCGCCGTATCGCACGTCGGCACGGCACCGGCGGCCGGAGGTTCGGGGATCAGGCACCGCAGGCAGGCCGTCCGGCCGGGCACGATCGCAAGCACCCGCCCCTCCGCGCCGATCGCGCCGCCGTGCACCCATGGGATCGAGCGCCGGCAGGCGACCTCGTTGATCAGAAACCTCGCCTCGAAGTTGTCCATCCCATCGACGATCAGATCGACGCCCGCGAGCAGGTCCATGGCGGACGTCGGCGTGATGTCGGCGACGACGGCCTCGATCCGGATGGCGGAGTTGATTCGGGCCAGGGTGTTCGCGGAGGCGACCGCCTTCGGAAGCCCCGCGGCCACGTCGCCCTCGTCGAACAGCACCTGCCGGGGGAGATTCGAGGGCTCCGGGACATCGCGGTCGATGAGCCGGAGATGCCCCACACCGGCTCGGGCCAGGGCCATCGCCACGACGCCGCCGAGCGCTCCGCAGCCCGCCACGGCCACCCGTGCCCCGGCGAGCCGCTCCTGGCCGGCGACGCCCAGCGGAGCGTACCGAGTCTGGCGGGAATACCGATCTGCGTCGAAGGCACTCATGGTCCGAGTCTATCCCGACGCTTGCCGCCCCCGACCAGATAGCCGGCCCAGTCCCAGATCGGCTCGGCGGACGGCGTGACCGTGCCCCAGCGGGCCAGATCCCGCTGCAGAAGATCGCACTGGCGGCGATCCGCAGAGCGACCATGTCGCCACGCCACGAGCGGCCTCGCCGGAGGCGAACGCCAGCCCGGATGGGGCACACCCGCGTCGGGCAGCATGACCGCGAGGAAGTCGATCCCCTCGGGCCGTGGCGGCGCGGCCATGCCATCCGCGGCGAGCCCGATCTGAAGGGTTCCCTTCGCACGCCGGATCCCGTCGAGCGTCGCGTCGTCGCCAGGTGGCTCCATCATGATCGCGAGCATCGCGGAGGGGTGCCGGGCCAGCATCGAGACGCGGGCCGGGGTGGTCTCGGCCGCATGGAGCACGGCCGCCACCGCGACGCCCGTCTCGTCCGCTGCGGCGAGCAACTCCTCGGCGGGAGACTCGAGAACGAGCGCGACTCCGGCCTCGCGCGCGCGGTCAAGGCCCACGTCGGCGGCGATCGCCCGAGGCACCCAGCGTCGGCCGTCGAGCCAGAACGAGCGTCCACGCACACCCAGCCTGCGCAGGCCGATCCACGCCGCAGCAGGGCCGCAGGCGGACGACCATGGCGTCACTTCGACGCGGTAGAGGTTCGGCAGATCGGGCGTCCAGAAGGCGGGCTCCGTGAGAATCGCCCGGGACACTGCCGGTGACTCAGCTGCTGCAGGAAGCGGCATCAGCCGTGCCGTCGTGGGGAGCGTCGCATCTCGCCCCCGACGAGGCCCGGTGACGGTCCCCTCGAGTTGGGCTACGGCGGCACCTTCGAGCCGCACGAAGACCTCGGCCCGCATATCGTCGCAACGGCCGAGGGTCACATGGATCTCCGGACTTCGGTTCACGCGCGGCCTTCCTCGGCAAACCGTTCTCGGGCCATGTCTGAGAGATGCCTGAGGTCCAGTTTTCCCGAGCCCAGCATCGGGAGTTCGGCGATCTCGGCGAACGCGTCCGCACCGGGCACCCAGAGATTCGGCAGACCGTGCTCCTGCAGCCGTCGGACCACGTCCTTCGGATCATGCCGGGTCGGCAGGTGAAAAACGATCAGCCGCTCCCCCTTCACGCGGTCGGGAACCGACGTGACCACGGCCAGCAGCTCGCCGTCGACGGACCCCAGCTCGGTGTTGATCGCCTCCTCGACGGAGATGTGCGGAACCATCTCGCCCCCGATCTTGGAGAAGCGGCTCTCGCGACCCGTGATCGTGATGAAGCCATCCTGATCGAGGTGGGCGATGTCACCGGTGCAGTACCAGCCGTCCTTTACCACCGTGGCCGTCAGGTCGGGCCTGTCGAGATAGCCCTGCATGACGTTCGGCCCGGCGATCCAGAGCAGCCCGTCCTGCCCAACCGGCAGTTCCGCGGTGCCGTCGCGGTCGGTGATTTTCGCCCGGCAGGCTAGGATCGGCTTGCCGACGGTGCCCTCCCGCGCATCGACGGGGCGTCCGGGAACGTGCCGCGAGGCCGGCACGTTGGCAGCCACGAGCGGGGAGAGTTCCGTGGCACCGTAGGCCTCGCTCGGCCGGACGCCGAACTTCTTTTCGAAGCCGTCGCAGACGTCCCGCGGCAGCTTCTCGGCGGCACCGAACACGCATTCCAGCGACGCGAAATCCTCGGCGGGAGTCCGCCGCGTGTAGATCCGGAGGAAGGTCGGCGTGGCCATGAGGATCGTGGCGTGGTGCTCGCGGGCGAGCCGCCCCACCACCTGCGCATCCCGAGGATCGGCGTGGTACACGACCGCCGGCTCGAGGGTCAGTGGCGTCCAGAGCGTCGTGGTGTAGCCGTAGGAATGAAAAAAGGGCAGCACGCCGAGCGCGACGTCGCCCGGCGAAAGATGGAGCAGGTTGTCGATCGCACGGACGTTCGAGCCGACGTTCTCCTGCGAGAGCACCACCCCCTTCGGATCGCCCGTTGAACCCGACGTGAAAATGATCGTGAGCGGATCGTCGGGCCCGATACGATCGAGCCCGAGGCTCGCCTCGAGCATGCCGAGCGGCATCAGCCGGCCCTGCATGAAAGCCAGCGCCTTGTCGAGGGCCGTCGCCCGCTTGCGGAGCTCGCCGGCGTCGAGAAGCCGCGAGCCCAGATCGAGTTTGACGCGGGGCAGGAAGGCCGGGCTGGAGATCACGTGCCGCATACCGGCTCGCTCGATGCATACGTCGAGGATCGACTGCGTCGACGTATAGTTCAGATTGACAGCCACGCGGCCGGACAGCGCCAGGGCGGCATTGACGATGGCCGCTCCGACGGTCGGCGGCAGCAGGACTCCGACGCGCTTCTCGTCGGCCGCCAACTCGCGATCGAGCACCCGCCGAACCACGAGGATGGCCACGAGGAGATCCCGGCCGCTGAGCCTCGTCCCGAGCGAGTCGGCGACCTTCGTCCGCGGCCCGGCGGCGCGGCAGGCCCGCAGCATCTGCCGCTGGAGCACCAGGGGGCCGGCGGGACTGTGGGCGGCTGGCATGGGGCCTCTCGGGCGCGGGTGACGAGCGGGAATCGGCGGGGTTCGTTGCCCCGGGGGCCATCATCATTAGAATCGCCGCTCAACGGCTCGGCCAGCCGCCAGTGCCCGCATCCCGCCTTCTGTGTGGCGCCGCGTCGGCCGGCAGTCCGGCCTCCCGTGGCCGACTCTCCCCGAAGCCCGAGGCCAGGATGCCCCGTTACCAGCCGTCGCGAATCGAACCGAAGTGGCAGGCATGGTGGGAGGAGCACGACACGTTCGCCACGCCTCGGCTGCCGGAAGGCCGAAAGGTCTACGTTCTCGACATGTTCCCCTACCCAAGCGGCGAGGGGCTTCACGTCGGCCACCCCGAGGGGTACACCGCCACCGACATCGTCGCCCGCTTCGAGCGGATGCGGGGCACCACCGTGATGCACCCGATGGGCTTCGACGCCTTCGGACTGCCCGCGGAGGAATATGCCATCCGCACCGGCACGCCACCCCGAGAGAGCACGGAGCGGAACATCGCGAACTTCACGCGGCAGCTCCGGATGCTCGGCTTCAGTTACGACTGGAGCCGGGTCCTCGCCACCACCGATCCCGAGTACGTTCGCTGGACGCAGTGGATCTTCCTGGTGCTCTTCGACACCTGGTTCGACCCCGCCATGCAGAAGGGTCGGCCGATCGCTGAGCTTCCCATTCCGGCGGAGGTCGCTGCAGCCGGCCCGGCCGCCGTCGCGGCGTATCGCGACGACCAGCGGCTCGCCTACCAGTCGGAGGCTCCGGTCAACTGGTGTCCTGCGCTCGGCACCGTCCTCGCCAACGAGGAAGTGATCGGCGGCGTCAGCGAGCGGGGCGGCCACCCGGTGGTCCGGATCCCGCTGCGGCAGTGGATGCTGCGCATCACCGCCTACGCCGACCGCCTGGAGCGGGAACTCGACGGACTCGACTGGCCGGCGAGTATCAAAAAGCTGCAGTGCGACTGGATCGGGAGAAGCACGGGAGCCGAAGTCGACTTCTACATCCCACCGCGGGAGGCTGCGGCGGATGCCTTCGGCGAGTGGCAGGCGAACCGGGCCACATCGGGCTTTCCGGAGAAAGCGGGAAGCGACGTACTGCGGATCTACACGACACGGCCCGACACGCTCTATGGCGTGACGTTCATGGTGATCGCCCCGGAGCATCCGCTGCTCGAC
>Ga0315903_10004713_pt1 | contig 18097 bp, 17 predicted proteins | sample LakEriMetagenome_7_FD_203524 | JGI IMG/M metagenome (GOLD analysis project Ga0315903, IMG submission 203524) | Freshwater fungal communities from buoy surface, Lake Erie, Ohio, United States - Buoy 2 MA119 | ecosystem: Environmental > Aquatic > Freshwater > Lake | place: USA: Lake Erie, Ohio...
TCAGGAGCGCTTCTGCGTCGGAGGATTTCGAGGTGAAGAAACCTCTCTGCTGGGTGATGAGTTCCAGCAGGATGGGGATTTGCTCCGACGATGGATGGGAGCCGATGACTTCGCGGTATGCCCATTTCGCGCGGGTCTCGTCGGTGGTTCCACCCTCTTTCATGATGCGCTCGCCGAGCTTGCGCGCGGCCTCCACGAACTGCGGATCGTTGAGCATGACGAGGGCTTGCAACGGCGTGTTGGTTGGCATGCGGCGTGTTGCACAGACCTCGCGGGTGGTGGTGTCGAACAGGATCATGTTCGGCGGCGTGGTGGTGCGCCGCCAGAAGGTGTAGAGCGAGCGGCGGTGGAGGCCTTCACCTCGGTCGGCTTTGTATAGCGGAAGGAAATTGTTGAGTTCCTTCCACATCGAACCGTCAGGCTGGTAGGGCTTTACCGGCGGGCCGCCGATGGTTGGTGAGAGCAGGCCGGAGACGGCCAGTGCGGAATCGCGGATCTGTTCGGCGCTGAGGCGTCGGGAGGAGCTGCGGGCGAGAAGCTTGTTTGCGGGATCGCGCTCGCGGAGCTCGGGGGAGACCTTGGAATCCTGGGCGTAGGTGGCGGAGAGCACCATTTGCTTGATGGCGCGCTTGTGATCCCAGCCGTGGCTCATGAAATCGCGGGCGAGCCAGTCTAACAGTTCCGGGTGGGAAGGTTGCGCGCCCTGGAGGCCGAAGTTATCCGAGCTCTCGACGATCCCCGTTCCGAAAATTTCCTGCCAGATTCGGTTGATCATCACGCGTGAGGTGAGCGGATGTTCGGGCGAGGTGAGCCATTTCGCGAAGCCGAGGCGGTTGCGCGGCTGGCCTTCGGGGAAGGGCGGCAGCCAGTCGGGTGTTTCGCGTTCGACCTTCTCGCCGATCATCGTGTAGTCGCCCCGGGTGAGGATGTGCGCGGGAACGGGCTTGGCGGATTCGCGCATGGTGACGATTTCGGCAACCCCCGCCTGGGCATCCCGGTAGGCCGCGCGGGCGGCTGTTAACTTCGCGTGTAGATCGCGTGCGGCGGGATCGACGGCAGAGAGATAATATTCCCGCAGCCGTGCGGCATCGGTGGTTTCGGCGAGTGGTTTTCCGGTGTAAATGGAAGCGACCTCGGCGGCCGTGATGGCGCGGGTGTGGACGGAAATTTCATCGACCATGCCGCCGCGCAAACCGGGATCGCGGGAGCGGGCGGTGAAACTGATCTTGTTTCCGCTCACAAAATTGCGCGTGAGGGTGTCTGCAAGGATGGTGGTTTCGGCGCGCTGGCCGTTGATGAAAATCCCCAGTCCGGAGGCTTTGCGTGAGCCGTCGTTGGTGACCGTCAGGTGGGTCCACTCGTTGGTCGGAATGACGCCGGTGGTGGCGATCGTGGCGGCGTTGCCAGGGAACTCGCGGGCGAGCGACCACCTGACTTTGCCGCTTTCCAGAACCACCTCGTAGCCGGAGTATGGCACGTCTGCTGAGGTGGTGTTCTGGAAAACAACGGCGCGGGGATGATCCTCGGCGGGCTTGAACCAGAGTGAGACTGAGAAGGGTTGGTCGGGACTACGGATCCCGTAGTCGTTGATGGCGACGGAGGCGTCGCCGTTGGTCAGAATGCCGTTACCGATGCGGCCCGGAACCCGCTTGTTGGCGCCGATGTTGGCCTTGTGCTTGGGGTTCACCCCGCTTGCCAGGGCATCGGGGACGGCATCGAAGCTGAAGCGGCCAGCGAGATCGGCTTCCTGAAATGTTTTTCCCGCGGTGGCCAGCCATGCCTGGAAAGCGTGTTCGGCGGCGGCATGATGGGCGGTGTAAGCGGCCTCGGCTTCGGCTATCTTTTGACCGAGGTCGGCGAGCTGCGCTTCCTGCTGGGGACTTGGGAGTTCGAGCGTAGGCTGCGGCGGGATGCCATTGCCGTAGCCGAGGAGGCCGAATTCGTCGATGCTGTTGAAGAACGCTCCCATCGCGTAGTAATCCTTCGCGGAGATCGGATCGTATTTGTGATCGTGGCAGCGGGCACACTCCATGGTCAGCGCCAAGAACGCAGTGCCGACGGTGTGTATGCGGTCGGAAATCCCATCCTGGCGGAACTCCTCGGGAACCGAACCGCCTTCGTTTGTCTTGCGGTGGATGCGGTTGAACGCGGTGGCGAGCTTTTCGTCGCGGGAAGCGTTCGGCAGCAGATCACCAGCTATTTGTTGGGTGATGAAATCATCGAAGGGCAGGTTTTCATTGAACGCCCTGATAACCCAATCGCGATAAGGCCATGCGTGCATGTCCACGTCAGACTGATAGCCGAAGGAATCCGCATAGTGGGCTACATCAAGCCACGGTGTGGCCATGCGTTCGCCGAAGCGCGGCGAGGCGAGAAGGCGGTCAACGACGGCCTCGCGCGCCATTGGTTCCGTTAGAAATGCGTCGATCTCCGCTTGGGTCGGCGGCAAACCTGTTAGATCGAAGGTGACGCGGCGCAGCCAGCGTTCCGGCGGCGCGGCGGGATTCGGCGCGAGCTTCTCCTCCTCGAGCCGGGCGAGTATGAACTTGTCGATGGGGTTCTTGGGCCAGGCTTTGTCAGCGGTATCAGGAACAGCAATTTCCTTCGGCGGCGCGACGAATGCCCAATGGGTTTCATATCCCGCGCCTTGTTTGACCCATCGCTTCAGGAGATCCTTCTGTTCGGCGGTCAATTTGCGGTGTGATTCCGGAGGAGGCATGATTTCATCCGGATCATCCTCGAATATCCGAATGAGCGCCTCGGAGTCGTCAGGACTATCCGGATCCCAGGCAAAGGCTTCAATCGCGCTCTCCCGGATGTCGAGACGAAGGTCGGCCTTCTGGTGTTCCTTGTCAGGGCCGTGGCAGTAAAAGCAGTTTTCCGAAAGGATGGGCAATATTTCGCGCGCGTACGAAATTTTCTCTTCCGCCCCCGAACTAGGGGCGAAAGCGAGTAAAAGCAGGGCAATTTTAGGCGGTCTGGTCAAAGCGCTTCCACTACGGACTGCAACAACTTTGGCTTTCAGGCTGATTCCACCCGGACACCGGTTCGAACATTTGTTTGACGTTCGCTCGTGTTGGGCATGCAGCGGCCTAGGCATAAGCGCAGCTCCGGTGGAGATTGCTTGCTCGTCATCCTGAAATGTACACCTGCCCTCCATTTTGTCGCATCACTGTACACTTATTCTAAAAAACGCCAAAAAAGCACCAAATTTCCCCTCATTATTTTAAATTTCACCCATGAAAACGGCCAAAATCCGTTTCATTTTTCGCATTTTTTACCCTGCAAAACCCTTCATTTACAAGGGATTGATAAGAAAATTTAATCCCTTCCATTTTTCTCTTGTAGAAAAGTGCAGCAAAGTGCACATTCATTCCGTTGGCGCGACTGCCAGCCTCCGAAATGAGCGACCAATTCCAGCAATACAAGGGCACCTACCCTTACAAGACGGACTCGAAGAATCGGGTCAACGTCGTGCCGTCCTGGAGGCCGCAACCGGGTGAGAACCTGCACCTGATGGCGTCGTTCGATAAGAAGAGCGAGTTGCCGATCATCAAGGTCATGACGGATGAGGGTGTGGCCAGCCGCTTGCGGACGGTCGACGAGCATGTCACCGATCCCGGCGAGAAGGCGGAGATCAAGAGCGAGCTGAAGAGGAACCTCCGCGACGCGAGCCTGAACGACCAGGGCAGGCTGCTCATCCCCAAGGATTTCGCCCAACATGCCGGAATCGAGGCCGACGCGGAGGTATACCTCCTTGCCGGCGATTCGCATTTCGAGGTCTGGAACAAGGACAACTACAACAAGGCCTTCGGAGGTCTTGGTGTCGCCCCCTCCCGCAACAAGCTGGGAATTTTCTAAACCATTTCACCACTCACCTATCCCACACCCAGCTGACAACATGCTGTTCAACCCACCAACCCTTGCGATCGAGACGGTCCACCTCACGGCGGCTTCCGGCGTGTTCGTCCGCTCGCAGGGGTTGGGTTCATTTTCCAAACACTCACAAAACCGCGCGCTCGGGACAGCACGCGGTCTTGAAAACACGGACGCACCCGCCGCTCCTGGCTGGTTGTCGGCGGGGCGTCCGTTTCCCTTTTCCAATGCCTTTCTGGCTGGGCGCATGAAGTCTCTCGGGACAGAGCTTCATACGCTATTTGAACCCGTGCGCCGCGCCGCTCCTGGCTGGTTGTCGGCGCGCGCACGGGCATCCTTTTCGAAACACTCACAGAACCGCGCGCTCGGGACAGCACACGGCTCTGAAAACACGGACGCACCCGCCGCTCCTGGCTGGTTGTCGGCGGGGCGTCCGTTTCCCTTTTCCAATGCCTTTCTGACTGCTAGGAGTTTGACTGCTAGGAGTTTGCTTCCTGCGGGAGGCCCCTGAAAGAGCCATTGGGACGGACCGGAGGGCGGGGAAATGGGGGTTGCGGGGGAAAGGGGGACGCAAGAGGTGTTTCCTCCTTCGCCAAGGCTTCGGCGGACAGGTCGGCGTTTCAGTGGGCGGTGTTTCCGTAGGAAAAATCCCCGGTCCGCGCCGGTAATCGGCTGACTCAGGAGATTTCACGGCGGTTTTCATTCAGCGCGAGCGTAGCTCTCCAAGCCGCTTTGCCAATAATTCTTTTGGCTGCGGTGTTTTTTGAGGTCGCCGGGCGGGTTCATGTGGATTCGAGAACCAGGATGCGGCCGTCGTCCAACTGGATTTCGGGTGCTTTCCATGTCGGCGTCTGGTCGAACCAGTCTGGGTCAGGCTCATTTGGATTCCGGGGACGGTTGAACCAATCGAGATCGGGTTCTTCGTCGGGGATCCATTCCTTGATCGCCTGCCAGGGCGGTTCGATCGGCTCCATGGTCTCGATGTCGAAGGGTGGCGGCGGCGGGCGCGGGAGCGTGACGATTCCCTCCCAGAGGCCGTGGAGACGGAGAAAAAACTCAATTTCCTCGCGGCGGATGACTTTGCGGACGGGTATCATGGTGCCCTTGCAGCAGGGGCACTGGAGCGGGTCGCCGCCCCATGTTTGCAAGATGAGGTCACGCCAGAGGGGGCGCATGTCGCGGGCGGATTGCTTCGGAGGCGCGGGGATGAGGAGGATCTGGGCAGGGGGATTCTGGATTTCCGATTGATGATTGTTGATTTTGGATTTTTGATTTGAAGAGTTCGGTGGACGGATGATGCGGTCGGGGATGAGCGGGGTATGGCCGCGGGTTTTGTTGGAGTAGGTGCCGTAGTAGCGGACCGTTTGCTGGCCTTTGGGCGGGAGGTGAAGGAGGGCAGCGGCGATGAAGTCGGGGGCTTTGAAGATCTCGAAGTTGCGCTTGGTGTTGTAGTGGCGTTTGGAGCGGTAGATGACGGTCTGGGTGCTGGCGTTCCAGGTGATTTTCTGGAGGGAGAAGGGATGGCGGAGGAGATACTCGGCGAGGCGCTTGCGACCGGCGCTGTCGTGGGCGGGAACGGGCTTTTCGCCGCCGTCGTGGATGTGGAAGCCGGAATGTTTCCAGGAGAGCAGGTCGGCGAGTTTGCCGGGGCTGATGAGCTTGGCTTCGCGCAGGGCGTGGAGGAAGCGGTGGCGGAAGAGTTCGATGGCGGGGTCGAGGTCTTCGGCGGGCATGCAGTGGAAATGGCCGTCGGCGGTGAAGAGGCCGTTGGCGGCGAGGACGTGGAGGTGGGGGTGGAAGATCAAGTAGTCGCCGAAGGTGTGGACGGCGGCGATGGCTCCGAGTTTGCCGTCGGGGAGATCGAGGCGGGTGCGGAAGGCGTCGCGGAGGGTTTCGGTGGCGGTGTGGAAGAGGTGGCTGAGGAGTTGGCGGCGCTTGCGGAAGATGCCGCGCAGGACGCGGGGGATGGTGAAGACAAATTGGCGGTGCGGGACTTCGTGGCAGACGGCTGTGGCGATCCAGTCGCTGGTGGAGCGGACGCGGCGCTGGTGGCAGGAGGGGCAGAAGTGGCGGCCCTTGCAGGTGAAGGCGAGGAGGCGTTCGTGGCCGCAATCGGGACACTGGAGGCGGGTGAAGCCTGAGGCGAGGTCGCCACAGCGGAGGAAGGATTCGACGGTGGCCGTGGCTGCGGGGTGGAGCGGGCCGAGGGATTGGCGGTATTTGCTTTCGTAGTTGGCGAGGAATTCGTCCCAGCCGTGGCGGACGAGTTGCCAGAGGGGCGAGGCGCGGGGGCTGCGGGGTTGGTAAGTGGACGGCACAAAGAGTGTTCATAAGAACAATTTTCGTATGGGGCAAGATTTCGGGTGATGGATCGGACAGGGTGATAGTTTGAACGTCAGGAATTTCTGAAGGAGGGCTGTAGCTAAAAAAACGCACCCTGCCCCGGAGTCCCGCGCTTGGGACTCCGGGGTGGTGATTCAGCCGAGCGGCTTGATGTAGGCGTTGACGCCCACGACGACGGGTTTGCCGTTGATGCGGGCTTCGGTTTCCTTGTTGCCGTTACTGCTGGCGACAGTGAGCGTCTTGCCGGTGGCGGACGGACGCGGCGCGTGCAGCGGGATTTCGATGTGGAGGATGTTGTCCTTGATGGTGGTTTTCATGGTTGATGAGTTGTTAGTTTTCAGGTTTCAGTTTTCAGCGGATAGAAGGATGAGGTGATCGGCTTCGATCCACTCGGTGGGGTGGAAGACGAGGCCGGGTATGATGGTGCGGATGCGGACCTGGGTGGTGTTCGGCGGGGCTTCGATGACGAAGCGCCCGAACCGTTCGTCACCCGGGTCCTGCCATTCGGGAACGATTTGCACACGGTCGCCGACCTTGAGGGGTTCGGTGCCGCCGCGCGGGATGGCTTGGTTCATGGGATCAGTCGGATTGGTCTTCCCAGTGGAGGATGCAGACATCGCCTTCTGCCACGCCGAGGCAATGGATGTCCTCCAGCGTGAAGGGCGCGTCCGCTCCGGAGGCTCCGGCATTCCAATCGGCGAGGCATTGCTCGCGTCCGGCTTGGATGGCGGACGCAAGATCCACCCCCTCGACCGAATCGATGTGGATGGTTCCGAGTTGATCCACCTGCTGGCAGAAGACGGTGAATGTGGTGAGGTTCATGACCGGAGGTAGGCGGTGTCCTTTTGCTGGAAGAGGCTGTGGGCTTCCTCCTCGGTGAGGCCGATGAACTCGGAGACCCGGAACGAGACTTCGTCCGGGTAGAACGAGAACAGGGATTTGCGTGTCCCATCCTCGAAGGTCGCAATGACTTCGGGCATGGGATCGAACATGCCCTGCGGCATTGGCCGGGGCATGGTGGTGATAAATGCGTCGGTGATTTTCATGGGATGTGTTTGGATGTGAAAACGAAGGGGCCGCCATAGAGCTGGGGGATGCTCCATGGCGGCCGTGTTTCCCCGGATCGCGCTGCGGTGTGTCGTGCGCCGGGCTTGCCTCTGCGGGTCCGTGCCGAGAGTGGCTGGATGGGAGGCGGAACTTTCCGCTCAGGCGACGGCTGCGGTCGGCTCGCTCTTGAACTTGAGCTGCTCGACCACGCACTCGCTGGCCGGAATGTCTTCGCGTCTGCCGAGATAGACCGGCTGATAGATGCTGCCGCTCTCGCGAAACGCATGGAGGTAACGTGCGTCCACGACATTCCCCACTTGGGGAATGGCATGATTCGGCGGGATGGTGACGTTGCCAGCGGGGACCACTTTGTCGCCATCATAGAGGCCGAGCGTGACGCTGCGTTTGGCGTTGATGCCGGTGACGATGAAGGACGCGCTTTCGACAAACTTGAACTTCAACTGCGGTCCGCCGGAGTTCGGTCGGCCCGGGCTGTAGGGAGCGTTTATGTCCTTGAAGACCACGCCCTCCGCGCCGGTGGCCTTGAGTTCCTCGTAGGTTTCGAGTTTTTCGTAGGGATGGATGACGGTGCTGATCCAACGCAGGGCCGGGAGGTTCGGCGGGATCGTCATGATGAGCGCGGCGAAGCGGTCGAAGAACCGGCGTGAACGGATGTCCGTGCCCTTGTATTCGAGCAGGTCGAAGGCGTGGAGCGTGTCGCCCACGGCCTCACCGTCGATCAGGACGTCGAAGGTGATGTGTGCGAACGCCTCGCGGATGGCGTCAGGAATGGCGACGACCAATCCCCGGCGGTTGATGCCGGTGATGGTGTCGCCTTGTTTGCGGACCATGAGACGGCGGCCGTCATGCTTCTGCTGGAGGCAGTGCTTCGGCGAGCGGATGAGGTGGGAGACCTCGCCAGGTTCGATGGCGTTGAGCAACTGGCAGCGGATGCCGGTGTCGCGCCCTTCGTCGCCGGTTTGCTGGTAGGGTTTTTCCTGCCCCGCCGAGGCGGCGCTGTAGTGGTAGCCCTTGGCGAGCTTCGAGGCGATGAGCTTGTCGAAGATCTTGGTGGCTTCGGCCAGGCTGACCGGGTGGGTGGTCTTGGTGCCGGTGCTGAGCGTGTTGCCGCGGCGGCCGTAGGCGAAGGTGACGAGGTAGCCTTCGCCCTTGGGTTCGATGGCGGCGTGATAGACTTTGTCGGATGATCCCTCGCGGAAGTGGAGCGAGGCGGATTGGAGGGTGGGAGTTGTGGTGGTCATGTTGGTGTTTGGTTGGGGTTGGTTGTTTGGGGGAGAGGGGAAGTGCCGAGTGAGCAGTGAGAAGTGAGAAGTGAGAAGAGGCGGAGCCGGAGAAAGGCGGGAAACCGCTTTGCTCCGGCCCATTTCAGCGTTTCAGCGTCTCAGAGTTTCAGCTTTTTCCGAGACGGTGGCCGCCATGGAAACCGGGGAGAGGGTCACCATGGCGGCCTGTCATGAGCCCGGCCTGCGCTGGGGCGTGTCGTGCGGCCGGGCGGGCTTGTTGTTTTGGGAATCAATTCAGCTTCGTGATCTGCCTGCTTGGGCGGTTGCGGTAGAAACGCGCTTGTTGGGAGAGAGGTAGCTGTGATAGGCCTCCGCTATGAAAATCATCACTTGGAATTGCTGCGGCAAGTTTCGGCAGAAGGCTCAATACGTAGCATCGTTGAAGCCGGACATACTTGCTGTCCAAGAAGTGGAGGCTCTCGGTGCCGCTCCGAAATTCTCAGGAGACTATCAACCGACGTTCTCCCACCGTGCCGTGCTGCGGCCGCTCCGGAAGTCGATCGGTATGTTTTCTTACACGGATACGAGTCTCGAAGCCCTCTGTGTGATGTCGGGGGTCCGCTGCTATCGAGCACGGCATCATGAGCACCAATTCCAAGTTATGGCTGTGTGGACGTCCGTCTCTGCGAAAGGCACGCAGGATTACTATCAACTGCATGAAGCTCTCGATCACCATGACGGGTGGATACGACAGATGCCTACGATCATTCTGGGAGACTTCAATCAGAGCGTAGGTTACAAGGGTTGGCCCACACTGAAAACTCTCTTGGATGGACTTGGTTTGGCGAGCGCCTACCACCGCCACTTCAATAAGGACTTCGGTCTGGAGGAAAAGCCGACCCACTATCACAAGCACAGGCAAGACAAGGGATTTCATCTCGACTACTGCTTTCTACCAGAGGAATGGATTCCGATGATTGAACGCGTGGAGGTTGGTCCATATTCCGAGTGGGGGCAGATCAGCGACCATGTTCCATTGATCGTTGATCTGAAACTTCCATGAATACGGCTTCCCATCTCCTGCCGAGGCACCTGCAAGATTTTATTGCCAGCTGCACGTGGACATTTGCAAAGACGTATGCCGACACCTGGCCGCACGAATACATCGTGCGAGAAAAGGTAGATGAGGCCAGCTTTGTTGATTTGGTCACACATATCCGCGCGCATGGATACGAGGGTCACTTCTACGAGAAGCTGATTGTCTATTTCGATCACAAGGGAATGGTGTATTGGACTATGGGATCACCCATCGAGAAGACCATCATCATCAACCGGTGCCAGAAGGAGCAGACCTATGAACGCCGGCTCCGATGCGGCACTTTACCGGAACAACTCAAGAAGACCGAATCAGGTCCCGGGAAGTGATTAGCTCCCCGGGACCACAGAGGGCGGATTAATGGCACAATTCAATTCGCCTCCGCCATCCGCCTGCTGTTACGGGCGGGCGTGATGCGGTGGGCGGCTTCGCGAGCGCGGCCTTTCGCCCAGTGTCGGAGGGCGGCGATCTGGCCGTCCATCAGGTTGGCAAGCGGCACGGTGTTGGTCATCGCTTCGAGGATTTCCTTTGGCCCCGGTTCCTTGCCTTCGGCGTAGGCCTCGTGCATGGCGTCGATGAACACGGCTTCGATCTCCGCTCCGGTGAACTGCTCGCAGGCGCGGGCCAGGACGACGGTGTCGTAATCGGTAGGCCGGCGTTTGTGGCGCTTGATGACGATGTCCCAGATTTGCGCGCGCTCCAGGGCGTCGGGCAAATCGACGAAGAACATTTCATCGAACCTCCCTTTCCGCAGGAACTCGGGCGGGAGTTTTGAAACATCGTTGGCGGTGGCTACGACGAACACGGCTTTGGTTTTCTCCTGCATCCAGGAGAGGAACGAGCCGAACACCCGGGAGGAAGTGCCGCCGTCGTTGCTGCCGCTGGACTGACTACCGGAGAAGCCCTTTTCGATTTCATCAATCCAGAGCACACAGGGTGCGATGGCCTCGGCGGTCTGGATGACGGATCGCAGGTTGGCTTCCGACTGACCGACGATCCCGCCGAAGACTTTGCCCATGTCGAGGCGCAGCAGTGGCAGGCCGAACGCTCCGGCGGTGGACTTGGCGGTGAGCGATTTCCCGGTGCCCGGAATGCCGACGATCAGCAGTCCCTTCGGTGCGGGCAGGCCATAGGCCTTGGCGGACTCGCTGAAAGCTCCGGCGCGGCGTTGCAGCCACTCCTTGAGATTGGCCAGGCCGCCGATGTCGTCGAGCGAGGTTGCGGCTTCGACGACTTCAACGAGGCCGTTCTTTTTCAAGGTGCGGGCCTTCTCGCGGGCGATGATCTTGGAATCGATGCCCTTGGTTTCGACGACGGACAACGCGAAGGCGTTCTCCGCCTCGGTGGTGGTCAGGCCGAGCGCGCTCTGCAACGCAGACTCCCGGACCACTTCGTGGACGTTCTTCAGCTTCGCCGACTTGATGATGCCATCTAGCACGGTGCCGAGTTCGGCGATGCCGGGCAGGGTGAAATCGACATGAGTGATTTCGTGTTCGAGTTCGGCTGGGAGCTTGAGCCGGCAGCCGAGAAGGATGATCGCGTGGCCGTTGGCCTTGGCGACACGCAGCGTGTCCTTCAAGCGGCGAACCAGCATCGGATCGGATTGATCCATGTGAAGCTGGAGGTCGCGTAGCAGGACGACGTGTTGAGGATTCGCGTTGGCGAACATGCCGTCGAGCAACTGGAGGGCGTCCAGTGGATCGGGGCAGGCGGTGACGCGGTTGTCCTTCACGTCAACCAGGCCCTCGGTGGAGGACCAGGCGTGAAGGCGGCGTTTGAGTGAGGTGCAGACGGAAGCGATTTCCGCTTCGGCGCGCGCCTCCTCGGAGGAGATTACCGCGAGCCCGGGGTATCCGGCGCGGAGGTAGGTGGATAGATTCATGATTTCTGATGATGTGGGATGAGGGTTGATGATCACCGGTCGGTGACCGGGTTGAGGTTGGGCAGGGTGTTGGCGGGTCGCGGTGCCTCCGGGTTGGGAGGCCCGAGGTTGGCGCGTTCCCAAGTGAGGCATGCCTCGCGGGAGGGATCGCTGTGGAGAAGTTTGCCGGTGGAGGCGCAGCGGACATTCCACTGCTGGGTTTTCTCACAGAAGCGGATGTCCGTGGCCCGGAAGACCTGGAGTCTTCCGAGCGCACGGAGATCAATCGCTTCGGTGTAGAGGCAGTCGACATGACCGCCCGGACGGAAGCGCAGGGTGTTCATGCTTCGCCGAGTTGTTGCTGGTTGGACTGACGGCAGGTTTGCCGCCAGAAGTCAGGCTTGCGGGTGCGCTCCCGGGTTTTTCCGAGCGCGTCTTCGATGGCCTTGGTAGCGGCTTCGCAGCCTTTGCCTTGGAAACCATCGGCCTCAACGGTGATCTCCCCGAAGGGCGAAACGCGGACGTGGATGCGGCGGCTCATAATGATCCTCCTTCCAGTGTGAGAAGGACGCTGCCGTCCTCCTCTTGTCGGCGGTGGACGCGGAGTCCGCGGGTGCGGGCCTCACGCATGGTTTTGTGGATGCCGTAGGATTGCAGCAGGCGGCCGTAGCCGGTGCCGACTTCCTTGGCGACGTGGCCGTCCCACCAATCGGTGGTGAGGCCGTAGGTGCCGTCGTTCTCCTTGGCGGGTTCGACGGCGATGTCATAGGGGCCTTTGAGCTGGATGACGTGCGGTGCAAGCCGGGTGACGCCGGCATAGCCACGGCAGTTGGCGTTGGGGAGCATGATGAGTCCGAGTTCGCCGCACGCGTCGTGCAATGCGTCGAGATCCCGGATCTGGGTCTGGATGGTGGTGAAGTGGGACATGGTTTTGTTCGTGTTCGGTTGGAAGTTTTCAGGTGGTGAAACGCAAAGGGCGGCTCGTCCGGTGTGGAGGAGCCGCCCTTCGCGTAGAGTCGGGGGGATGTGGTTCAGGGAGTGATGTTGGCTGCTGACGTGGAGGTGTTGGCTTCGTGAGTGGTGGTGGTTTTGTCGGGAATAGGAGTGGTTGAAAAATCAGGCTGGTGAGGGCGAAGTCGGCGTGTTGGGAGTGGGTAATGGCGTCTTGGGAAATTGCGCTGAGTCCGGGTGCCGCGCAGGACACCAGGTATCAGTTAGGTGTCAGCTTGCGGCTGCGAGCCGCCGCGTGCCTTGTTGGCCGAAGCGACTGACGATGTCGCGAGCATCCTGGCGGGCGAGCTGCACCGCGTTTTCACGCAGGCGGCTGAGACCATCGGTGAGGTTGGCCATCGCTCCGGGCTGGTTACGGTATTCCTCGGCGGTGCGGCTGAGGAGATCGCGGCGGAAGCGCTCGAGCGTCTGCTCCAGTTGCTGGTCGCCGGCGAAGTTCAGCGAACGGAAGTTGTCGATGAACGTGGTGAGGCGGTTGAGCGTACGCTGGTGAACGCCGTTTTCAGATCCGTCGATGGTGGCGAGAACCTCGGTGGCGAGGCGGGCGGTTTCCTCGCGCAACGAGGCGACGCTCTCGCGGATGAACGCGTCGAGGTCGGCCTGCATGCGGCGGGTGGCATCGTCGGCGATGCGGCGACGGTCTTCGGCGGCTTCGATTTGCGCCATGCCTTCGACGACTTCCAGGCGGATGCTGTCGGGCGCGGCGATCTGGAACAGGCGCGTCTCGAACGCAAAGCGCTTGGCGATCTCCCCGGCGGGTGGGAACGACTGCTCGATGGTGGCGATCAGTCGTTCGGCGCTGCCGTTGAGGTGTTGAGCGGCCTCGCGCCATTCGGCCAGGGCGGTTTCGCGCAACGGGCCGTAGCCGGCGACGAAGTCGAGGGTCGCGTCGCGGAACTCGTCGCGAAGTTTTTCGAGACGATCCGTGAGTTCACCGAGGCGCGGGTTGGGAACGAAGCGTCCGATGCCACCCAGGAACGGGAAGCTTGAGCTTTCGACAGTGGCCTGCACCCGAGATTCGATCAGGGCGAAGGCCTGGAGCGCGTCGCGCGGGATGAGGCGTTTGTGACCGAGCTGGATCAGCCGGTCGGAGACGTGTGCGGGATCAAGCCCGAGGTCTTCGGGACTGAGTTTCTTGCAACCGCGCCAGTAACGGACGGAGGTAGCAACGAGGACTCCCCGGCGGCACACGGCGTCGAGGAGGGGAGTGGATGTGTTATTCATGATGTTGGTTGGTTTGTTGGTTTGTGTTGTTCAGAGGAAAGTGAAACGCCCGCCGCGATCACTTGACCGGGCGGGCGTAGTTGGGTGCGTGTTGCTTCACGCGGCTTTGGGCCGATGGATGTCGGCCACGGTCATGCCGGGAAGCCATGCCTTGCATTCGTTGCGGTATTGGCACCAGGAGCAGTGCATGCCGGGTTGCGGGTGATGTCGGTCGTTGGCGATGCCTTCGACTGCGGTTTCCAGCAGGGCTGTGACGCGCTGCTTGCGGTGGGTGTCGGCTGGCGGGGATTGAACCCGGATGACCTGTGGCGTCTTGGTTTTCACCAGAAACACCAGGTCGAGCGACGGCGGGGTTTCACCGATGGCTTCCAGCAGGAGCTGATAACTGACGAGCTGGATTTCGTGGTCGAAGGCAGCGTTGTCCGGATCGGGTTTGGCGGCGGCAGACTTGAAGTCCACCGGCGTGAAGTTGCCTTCGACCAAGTCCATCGCGCCAGTCAGCGGAACGGACACCCGTTTTGTGAAACGAGACTGAACAACTTGGCAGCTCTCTTTGCCGCTTCTCGCAGGTTGGAGGTATTGAGGCAGACTTGGTTACGCTTACCCCGGATCGAGAAGCGACAGGAATAGTCCGCGACACCATGGTCCTTGAACAGGCGGCCGGATACGCTCCAGTAACGAGCGTCACTTCTGGATAGCTTGGATGCCTCAAAATCTTCCGGCAGTTTTCCGGCAGAATTTTCACGAACGGATGATCGCGATTTATTCTCCTTTTTCTGGCTCACGGCCTAATAGTTCACTCGTAACCAATGGGTTGTAAAGAGTCATTTGCTGTCATCGGCTATCATCGTAACTCATTGATACTCTGTAGATCCATAGACTGTAAATCTGCTGGCTTACGCCTACGCTGGTTCGAATCCAGCTCTGCCCACCATATTCATTTTCAATTGATTGCGGATCCTGTGGCTTGGCTCTTTTGTTGGTTTCAGAAGCAGAACGGGCCATTTTCGGGCCACACTTGAACTTCTGGAGATTAGTCGGCAACGAGGGTTTCAACGTTCCGGTGTGGCGGATGGTGAACTCGCCTGATCGCAGAGCGGCGGAAACAACGGTTCCGGAAGGCGGCTCAGCGAAGAGATGGTTCACGTTGCGACCGCTGGATGGTTTCGGCATTCGGGTCATTGTGAGCGCAGGGTTCACGAAAGGCGCAACCCGGCGCCCTCGCCGCGACAGAATGTGTCGCGTTCGTTTGCCGTTTGTAGGTGGAGGAGAATGCGGCGCTTATGGCGGTGGTTAGATGGGCCCAAGCAATCAGGTATCCGCTTGCCACACGTTTCACCGGCCCAACAATCGCAGTGCGACGGGATCTTGTGGCAATTGGGTGTCAGGGTCGATCTGCGGATCCCGGCCGTGGGTTTCCCCGGCCACCACACCGGGAAGATCCAGTCGTGATTGCTGTGGATCGTCCTTGGCAAACCACCAGTTGCGCTCGAAGCGGAAGGTTTCCGGCGCGGTGCCGCCGCCCACGTTCACCCCGGTGCGCAGTCCGTTGCGCCGGAAAACGATCACGTTTCCCCTCACCACGACGTTCCGGCATGGAGCGAAGCCGTCGAGGCGTGTTTCCTGAAGGATGCGGAACACCCAGTTTGCCGGATCGACGATCACATTCCCCTCGAACACCGCGCCATCCACTCCGGTGAACGCGGTGGCGCAGTCGCCGCCCACGATCACATTGCGGCGGACGGAAATCCGACGCGCCTCGAACTTTGATCCCGGCGGTCTGAAGTAGGCCTCTCCGGTGGAGCCTCCCACATGGATCGGGCGCTGGCCGGCGTTCACCAGCATGCAGTCCTCGATCACCACATCTTCGCACCCTCCCTTGAACTGCGGTCCGGTGGCCTGTGAAAACCCATCGCGCCCGGTGATCCGACAGCGCCGGATGACCGCATCGCGGCAGCCCACGAAGTCGATGGCCTGTCCGCCCCAGCCTTCGATCCGGGAGTCCTCGATCACCAGGCCGGCCAGTCCCGAGCACTTGATACCATCGAAGTTCCCCCGCGGCCCGGTTTCAAGCACGGAGACCTTTTCGATGCGCACCCCGCGCACCGGTCTTTGCATGTCACCGCCATCGTCGATGTTCAGGCCGTTTCCAGTCTGCCCGCTGCACACGAGATGGCGGACAACCAGTCCATTGCAGCGCGAAAACTGCCACGCATGGCTGCCTCCGACGAACTCCGGAGGGCGTTGGGGATCCATCGCCTCGACCATGAGCCGCTCGACCCCACTCACGGCCAAACCACCGCGATACCGTCCGGGAGCGATCCGGAGTGTGGTGCCGGCCTTCAATTGTCCGAGTGCCTGCTTGAGGGCGGCATCGTTTTCCACCTCGATCAGTCCTCCCGAGGCCGCGAGACACAGCCCCAGCCAAACCGCACAGCATCCGGATTTCATGTGGTGATCGTGCCACGGCATTGCGTGGCAGTAAACCTTTCGCAGTCGAAACGCTGACCGTCATGACCGGAACTTCATCCAGCCGAAGAAGTTGTGATGTCGATGGTCTGGCCGTGCGTTTCTCGCCCGGCCACGCACGGTCATGCCCTCATCAAATCGTGCAATCAGCCTCCCGCACCGCGGAGCGGGGGACACGCGGCGGAGGATCCACAACCGGCTCGAGTGGTTGAAACAGCCCATCGGGTGCTCGGGAATGGCCATGCTACGCATGTCCACTGGTCACCCCAAATCGCTCTCAATCGTTACTCATGAACTGGTCGCTAGCACAACATCGCGAACGGCAACCCCGACCGGCGCCAGAGTTTCACCAAAGCGAAGTTTGTCGAGAGGGGTTCGATCGGACCAGTGCCTGCCCGGACGCAATGATCTTGCCCGGTGCCATCAAGCTCCAGAACACCTTGCATCCGGAGACAGCCTAACCCATTTGATTGATCCTGTCGCAGCCTGCTTGGGCGGGGCACCTCGGTCGGATCGAGGGGAAAGTCAGCGGTCTCGCGATTGATCTTGAGGCAAATGCGTCCATGTTCGGCGGATGATTCGGACTGACTTTCGATTTTCGCTACCGTTGTGGGCCTGCTTTTGGGCGTTTAACGTCCCGGTGCTTTGCGGCGGGGACTTCCAGCCGACGGTGGAGGCCGAGGTGAAACCGCCCGGCGAGGCTCCGTCCGGGATGGTGTGGATTCCCGGTGGCGAGTTTTCGATGGGCGCTCCGGCGGCGTCTTCCGGCGTGTGTTCTGCGGATACGGTGCAGGATGCGCGTCCGGTGCTGCGGGTGAAGGTGAAGGGCTTCTGGATGGATCGAACGGAGGTGACGAATGCGGATTTCGCGAAATTTGTCGAGGCCACCGGGCACCGGACCGTCGCCGAGATCGCGCCGACCAAGGAAGAGTTTCCCGACGCGCCGCCGGAGGCCTTGGTGGCTGGGGCGGTGGTCTTCCGTCCTCCCGGCGGTGAGGTGCCGCTGGGCAATCACCTCCAGTGGTGGACCTACGTCAAGGGAGCGAACTGGCGGCATCCGGAGGGCCCGGGTTCGTCGATCAAGGGGCGCGAGAAGCATCCGGTGGTCCACATCGCCTGGCCGGATGCCGTGGCCTACGCGAAGTGGGCGGGCAAACGCCTGCCCACCGAGGCCGAGTGGGAGTTTGCCGCGCGCGGCGGACTGAGCGGTAAAACCTACGCGTGGGGCGACGAGTTCCAACCGTCGGGCAAAACGATGGCCAACACGTGGCAGGGGAGGTTTCCGGTGAAGGATGAGGCGGCCGACGGATTTGCCGGCACCTCTCCCGTCGGATCGTTTCCCGCGAATGGCTACGGGCTCCACGATATGGCGGGAAATGTCTGGGAGTGGGTGGCCGACTGGTATCGCGCGGACGCCTATCCGATGATGGCGAAGGCGGCCGAGGGAAAAACCATCGCCGATCCGCGCGGCCCTTCGTCATCGTGGGATCCGTCCGAACCGGGCATCCCGAAGCGCGCCCAACGCGGCGGATCGTTCCTATGCACCGATCAATACTGCACCCGTTACATGATCGGCACCCGCGGCAAGGGCGATATCCACACGCCGACCAATCACGCGGGTTTCCGCTGCGTGAAATCTCCGGAGTGAACAGGTTTGCGTCGATTGACGCGTGAGTAGGCTTGTTCGTGAGAACGAGGAGAGCGGAAGTCCTGAGATAGGAAGATCGCATTCTCACGAATGCGCCTACGTTTTGGTCCCGGCTTCGCCGGGTTGAGATCATGCGAGTGCCTTGTCCATTAGCTTGGCGGTGAGTTTCCGATCGAGGCCGCGCTTTTGGTGAATGACAATTCATACGCCGGGATCCTCCGCTCACCACCAATCGTCGAATGATACATCAGTCCAACAGAACGTAGAAGGTGATCAGT
>Ga0315903_10004716_pt1 | contig 18091 bp, 11 predicted proteins | sample LakEriMetagenome_7_FD_203524 | JGI IMG/M metagenome (GOLD analysis project Ga0315903, IMG submission 203524) | Freshwater fungal communities from buoy surface, Lake Erie, Ohio, United States - Buoy 2 MA119 | ecosystem: Environmental > Aquatic > Freshwater > Lake | place: USA: Lake Erie, Ohio...
CCCATTGAAAATTGGTTCGTGTCTTTCAGTGAAGCTTTATTTGCACTCGATATGGTTTGCGTTGTTTTGTTGAATATGATGATTTTGTTTTTTAAGCTTACCGTTTTAACGATATTGTCTTGCAGAGCAGGTTTTGAAAAACTGAATTTTCCTTTAATGAACATACAAATAAAAGAAGTTTTATTTTTTAGTATCAAGGTAAATCCTGAATCAAGATTAGGTTGTAAGTCTATTGGATCAACATGAAAATCGTAAACTGAATCAAGTTGCTTTTTATTCTTATGGAATGTAAATATTTTACCTTGCGATGTTACAAGAATTAAGGATTCTTGAGTCGAAGCAATAAATCTGATCGGTAGGGTTCTCCCAATATTTATTTTTTTCGTGGCAGTTTGTTGCCATTGAAATAAACCTGTTGGTGTGCCAAACCAAATAATATTTTCTTGGTCTATATGCATCGCCGTATAGAGATGTCTTTGCTCACGAATTTTTCCAATACTTTTTTCGGTAACTGCAATTAGTAGCATTAGTACTAAGCAATAAAGTATATTATTTTTTGACACAGGATAAAGGTATTAATAATAAAAAAAACCACTGCATTTAAGCAGTGGTTTGAGTATAGTAAAATCCGTTTTTATCTGATTAATGAAACATCTCCTTTATAAGTTTGAGTAGTTTGGTTACGGAAACGAACTTTCAGTAAGTATTGATAAGTTCCAACATCTGCTGGTCTTCCTTTTATTTTTCCATCCCAACCTTCGGTTAAGCGATTTGTATTGAAAATTGTTTTACCCCATCGGTCAACAATTGAAAAATCGATACCAATTACATCTTTGCCTACTCTTACATTTAGTAAATCATTCTTTCCATCTCCATTTGGTGAGAACGCATTAGGCACAAATACACCTATTTCATTTCCGGTTAATTCAGGTAATGGCGGTGGCGGTGGAATAAATTCAAAATTTCCTGTGATAGTTTCAACGGCATCATAATTAAATTTAGCAAGGCGGGTTAATTGATCTGGTGTAATTGTAGTTGTGAAATTATTTTTTTGCCAATCTAAAAATTTGTAGCTCGCAGTGGGCGAAGCAACAATATCATACTGAAATCTTCTATCCAATTTTATAGTTGTGGGGTAAGCTGGAATTACATTACCATTCAAGCTAATTGTACCGGAACCTGGAGGGTTTACGTTGAACGTCACATCTAAAGAATCGAAATTAAAGTACTTGAAATGCGCCACCACTGAATCTTTATCCTCAAAATTGAATGTTACTAAATCAGTTGTAGTGTTTGGTACAAAAGAATTGAGTGCGTTTTGTTTTGACCAATAATCAAATGTCCAATAGGGACCCGCCGTAACATTTGCCTTCAGGTTATAAAATGAATCAGCTTGTATCAACTTAGACCAAACATAAGGAGATTTCAAATCTCCGTTCAGTGTTATGTTGCCGATATTCGGAGGATCAACATTAAGCTTGAGAACTTGAGGGTTTAAACCAAAGCAATTTGTATCTGCTAAGGCGCCTGCTATAAAATTACATCTACCCGTAATTTGAGCTTGTAAATGAGCAATTTCAGCATTCCAACCTGCAATGGTACTACCTGTTGCGGTATTCCACCTGATACATTGTCGCGGCATTTCTGGTGTTATGATAGCCTTGATGGAATCGAAGTGTTTTTGTATGTTGGTACATTCAAATGGTCCTGCTAGCATATCTAACCATTGTTGTTGATAGGTTGCTACAAATTCTGGATTATTACTTAGTCTATTGAAAATAAAGGCATGCGCATTATTTGGACTATTTTGATTTGGATTTTGGAAAAGAGTGGTCATATCACAAGGGTCATTGGTAAAGGTAGTTGAACCTAAACCAGTATAGTTTTGCCCTAGATCAAAAGTATTATCATTATCCCATAAGGAGTAGCGCCATTTAATTGGATTACTACCTCTTGCGCGCCACCAACTTGTATTCCAATTTAACCAATCTGAGTTTACAACATATTGATTAAAAATCATGTACTGACAATAACTTACGATGTCTAAGCTATCTTTTACTACTTGATAGTTAGCTGGCACTGCCATGCTATTGTTAGTAATATACTGTACTAAATTTGTCCAACCTTGAGTAGAACCATATGCAGCCTGCCAACCGCCCCAATTTTTAATATAGTCAATTTCATTTTCGTTTTTACCATAGTAATAATCAATATGGTCTTTATCGACTCTTTCACGAATTTCATAAACACCCCAATACTGACCATTTATATAAACAATTGTAGGTTCATACCTACGGAAATCCATTTTTAAATTATATTTTTCCGCCAAGGTGTGGCAAAAGGCATCACGCATATGTGCAGGTGCACTCCAGTTATTTCCATTGTAATTATCTGATCCAGCTGCTTTAAAAAGTAACATATCAAATTTATCTCTTGTGCTCGTGCGGAAATATTTGTGTTTGTATTCTTCTTGGTAGCCAGTTTTGTCTGAAGCATAAATTTTAAATCCTTTTTGTGCATATGCCCAAGAATCATGTCCATGTCTACGGGCAAATCCTTCAAATTCTTCGATGAAGTTATAGTTATTATCAAAAAACTCATAAGATACCCATTGAGCAGCACCAGAACCGAACAAATTATTCATAGAACCACTTATAGAAATAATATTCATCGTGGTTGTTTCATTGGTGATATAGGTATTTGTTTCAACGAAACTAGGAGTGATATTTGCATTTGTGCTAAAAGCTCTCGCACGGATAACAGTAGCCAATGGGCCCGCACCGGTTGTGATAGCTATTGGAGCTGTGAAAGCAGTTGATGCAGCGGTTGGAACACTTCCATCAGTCGTGTAGCGAATAGTTACATTTGGATCTGGTGAGGATAAATTTACAACTTGAGCACTTGTATAAACGCCAGGTGCTAAATCGAAAATAGGTTTGGTAGCATAAGCTGTAAAGCCTGTTGCTGTATTATTGCTTGCATTGGCTGTGGGTGTGGTGAATACACTCCAACTTGGAGCCCCATTTGTAGCTCTTCCACGCGAATGACCTCTTAACGTAAGGCGAAGTTTAACAGAATCAACCAGCGCACCACTTGGATCACTAATAATTATCCACTCGCCTTTGGCTTGGGTTAAACGAAAATCTGGATGAATTTGAGCTCCATTGACTGTTCCTCTTCCGCTACAATAAATCATTTGGTAGCCTCCTGCATTTAAATTTGGGCCAACCGCTGGCACTTGCCATTTCAAAGTATTTCCGGGGTCATCACTTAGCCAATACCCCGTAAGATTAACATTAGTTCCAGTAGGATTGTATAATTCAATCCAATCCTGATATTCATTGTATGCATCCAATGTAGTATTGACATTAGAGCAAGAATACTCGTTAATTAAGAATTGGGAATTTGCGGAGAAACTGCATATAGTTGCAAAAATTAGAGCGTATAATTTTTTTAGCATCATTTATTTTATTGAGTTTGAGATTCTAGACGAAAAACTTTATGTCGAAGTTAGTGATTGGTCGCTTAAAAACGAAATTTCGCAACTTTTTTTATCGAAGGGCTATAGTTATTAAATTATTATTTGCGATGAATGCTTAATATTGCGAGAAATAAATTTTATCATGTTTCGATATATTCACAGGATTTGGGGTTTTACGGTAGCCATGTTATTCTCCCTTTCATCGCTAGCCCAGCTAACAACAACCAATTTACCTATTGTTAGAATTGCTACAACAACTCCAATTATTAGCTCGCAAACACAAGCGACTATGACTATTATCAATAATGTGTCAGGGGTAAATGCTCCTACAGATGTGCCACAATTTACGAGTATGATAGGGGTCGAATTGCGTGGAAGCATAGTGAGTCCTAAATCTTCTTACTCATTCGAAACTTGGAGTTCACCTACTGTAAGTCAAAATGTGAGTATTTTGGGCTTGCCAGCAGAAAATGATTGGGTGCTTATTTCATCTTACGCAGATCGTTCCTTTGTAAGAAACATGCTCTCGTATCAGTTGCACGAAAGAATGGGTAGATATGCACCTCGTATGCGTTTATGCGAATTAATTATAGATACAACATACAAAGGAGTTTATCTTATTGGAGAACGAATCAAAAGAGATTCTATGCGTGTTGACATTGCTAATTTAACCAATTTGGATGTGTCTGGTGAAGAGCTCACTGGAGGATACATTTTCAAGATTGATAATGGAGGCGGGGCAAACTGGAATAGCTCAATTGCGCCACCAAATGCTACCACGCAAGTAATTGAATTTACTTATGAATCTCCTAACAGCAGCGATTTAACTCAAGTACAAAAAGATTATATCAAAGCCTATGTGGATAGTTTCGAGACTGCCATGAACGCAAGCAATTTTCAGGATACTACGCTAGGTTGGCGAAGGTTTTTTGGTGATGGAAGTTTCATAGATTATATCATTACGCAAGAAGTCAGTAAAAATGAAGAAGCATACCGAATTAATACCTATTTATATAAAGATAAAGGTAAAAAACTTCGCATTGGGCCCTTGTGGGGTGCAGAGGCAGCGTGGCGCAATACTAAAAATTGTCAAGGCGATTTAGACACCGGTTTTTGTTACAATTTAAATTCACATTGTAATACTGAAATTCGCTTGGTTCCGTTTTGGTATGAGAAATTAGCTCAAGATACTTTTTTCAATCGTGAGCTAAGATGTCGTTATTACCACTTACGAAAGCCTGGACAAATACTTGATACCGTAAAGATTTTTGCAATTATTGATTCAATTTCTATCTATGCAAATGCACAAAACGCATTGACACGTAATTTTGCTCTTTGGCCTATTTGGAACGTGCCTATCAATAATGAGCCTACACCTATGGCTTTGAATCATGCAGAAGAAATAGCGAACTTGAAGGCCTTTATCAAAGCCAGATTAGCTTGGTTGGATTCAAAATGGACCTTGACAGGAGGGTGCGCTGAGCCTCTAGCAAATGCTTCTTTTATTAAGTCACCAGAAATTCAGCTATATCCTAATCCAACAAATGGGGACGTATATATTTTGATTCTAAATGCCAAAAAACAAGTGAGTACCATTAGCATTTATAATATGCAAGGTTTGAAATTGAATGAATTTAGAACGCAATCTGAAAGAACAAATGTTTCATTAAGAGACTATAGCGATGGAATTTATTTAATACAAATTGAAACAAATGGACTTAAATCAGTAAAAAAAGTACTGAAAAATTAACATCAAAATTTACAGACTGGCTTATTTCAAATTTTGCTTAGAAGAAAGTTTGCTATTCCTAAATCCATACGCGAAATAGACGATTAAACCTAAAACTAACCAAGCCAGAAACCAAATCCAATTGGCTGCCGTCATGCCCGTTAATAAATATATGCAAGTGATTAATCCCATTAAGGGAATTAGTGAAAATTGTTTTATGAACGCTAAGACAGCAAGTAGTATCATGATGAGCCAAAAAATAATGAGTGAAACACTCGGTGTGAGTACTTTGATTCTTTCCCAAGTTGTAATGCTTGCTTGAGAATTATCAACATCAGCCAAACTAAATAGGTTGCTGAAGTAGTCTGGAAACAAGATTTGAACCATGACTATGACTAAAGTAAGTGAAATAGGAAAAATGAATTTACTATTGATAAAAGGCAAATGAAATCGGCCAGCTACTTTTTCACGACGCGGTAAAAGTAAAACACCTCCGCAAACTAATACGAAGGCAAATAGGGTAGCGATGCTTGTAAAATCTAATACAAAATTTTTATCGGTGAAAAGAATTGGAACACCTACAACAATACCTGTAATAAGCGTTGACACTGAAGGTGTCTTAAACCTAGGATGTATTTTTTGAAATGCTTTAGGTAATAATCCATCGCGACTCATACTCATCCAAATGCGTGGTTGCCCCATTTGAAATACGAGTAATACACTAGTCATAGCAATTACAGCTACAATAGAAACGGCCAATTGCATCCAACCAATATTGAGATTTTCTTTTTCAAAAATAAATGCCAGTGGATCTCCAATACCATCGAATTTTTTGTAGTGTACGGTGCCAGTGAGTACTAGCGTCAGTAAAATATAAATGATGGTACAAATAATCAAAGACCAAATCATGCCTCTAGGTAAATCACGCTGAGGATTTTTACTCTCTTCAGCCAATACACTTACAGCATCAAAACCAATATAGGCAAAGAATACACCACTCACTGCAAGCATAACACCGCCAAATCCATTGGGCATAAAAGATTTAGTTCCAAGTTCGTTTATAGGTAGCCAATTATGAGTTAAATCATTAGCGAAAACAAAGTAGGCGCCTACGAAAATAACCAAGGCTACAACCGCAAGTTTAAGTACGACCATTACATTGCTAAAATTTTTACTCTCTTTTACGCCTCTAAAAACAAGATAAGTGATTAAGATATTGATGATAAACGCGGGTAAATCAAAAATGATCTTTAATGACCCTAGTTGTGGAGCTAGTTGCCAAGCTGATAACAATTCTTGATTCGTGCTATTGTTGTGAAAGGCTAACTTAGCTTCACGATAACTTGTACATAAATAGGTAGGCAAATGAATATTACATTTTTGAAGAAAAGAAGTAAAATAATCACTCCAACTAAATGCAACATATATATTTCCAATTGAATACTCCATGATTAAAGCCCATCCTATAATCCAAGCAAACATTTCTCCGAAGCTTGCATAGGCGTAGGTATAGGCACTACCTGCAACTGGAATTCTACTAGCAAATTCGGAGTAACAAAAAGCAGTAAAAGCGCAGGCAATGGCTGTGATTACAAAAAGAATTACCACGCCTGGTCCTCCATTAAAAACGGCGCCTGCTAAGCTGCTAAAACTGCCAGCACCCAGAATGGCAGCGATGCCAAAAAAGGTAAGATCGCGTACGTTTAATTCTTTCTTTAAAGAAAGATGCTCATGTTCTGCAATACCCAATTTGTTATCATGTAAGATGTCTTCAATGGGCTTAGTCCTAAAAAGCTTCTTCATATTAAAATTTAATTATAAGAGGCTAAAGTAATCGATTAATTGTTATCTCTCTAACACAAAAGTGCCATTTCGTTTATTCGTGCAACATTTTACATTTGTTTTCATAAACATGTGAATGAAATCAATTTTACAAATAACTTTTCTTTTGCCGACTTTTAGAGTTTGTGTCGCACAAGAATTAAAGAACTCGAATGAGATGTAGCGTTATTGAAGCAAAATTTTAATCGAGTAGTTAAAGCAATTTTCGCATCACTCGCTCAATCACTTGAGGTTTGCCTAATGTGTAAAAATGGATAACTGGAGTTCCACTTGCTAAAAGCTCTTTGGCTTGCATGAGCAACCATTCTTCTCCAACCAATTCGGCATCTTTGTCATTTTTAGTTTTCATCATTTCAATCGCTAAATCATTGGGTATGTCCACATTAAATGTAGAAGGTACTATGCTAAGTTGCTTTTTCGAAGTAATTGGTTTTAAGCCAGGAATAATTGGCACTTCAATTTTTATTTCTCTACAACGTGAGACAAAGCGTTTAAATTTCTCATTGTCAAAAAACATTTGCGTGGTGATATAATCAGCGCCTGCATCAATCTTATTTTTTAAGTGCATTAAATCTACATCTGGGTTGGGGCTTTCAGCATGTTTTTCTGGATATCCGGCAACACCAATGCAAAAGTCAGTATTTACGCCTGATTCAATCTCTTCTTCCACATAAACTCCACGATTTAATTTTTCGATTTGTTTTACCAAATCAATTGCAAAATTGTGACCATCAGGTTCTGGGGAAAAATATTTTTCATTTTTAGGTGCATCACCTCGCAAGGCAAGTACATTATCAATGCCTAAAAAGTTTAAATCAATTAACGCATTCTCTGTTTCATCTTTTGAGAATCCTCCACAAATTAAATGTGGCACTGCATCTACTTTATAGTGATTCATAAGTGCTGCACAAATACCTACTGTACCAGGTCGTTTTCGAATATCAATTTTGTTGAAGGATCCGTCAAGATTTTTTTTAAATATTTGTTCGGATCGATGATAGGTTACATTAATAAAGGAAGGTTTATGTTCCATTAATGGGTCTAGCACATTAAAGATGGAATCTATGCTTTTGCCCTTGACAGGCGGAAGTATTTCAAAAGAAAATAATGTTTTTGATTTCGCTTGCCGAATATGTTCTGTAACTTTCATGATATGTCGCAAAGTTATACTGCGTCGTCAATTTTCAAAACAGAATTTTAGATTACGTTATTTACAATATTTTCAATCGGCATCCGATGCTGAAATGAACGGGCTAAAGTAATTTCATCTGCATATTCGAGCTCGCCTCCAAATGCTACCCCGCGCGAGAGTATTGTAATTTTTAATGAAGAAGGTTGAACTTTCTTCGATATGAAATAAGTGGTTGTATCACCTTCCATCGTGGGATTTAAAGCCATAATAAGCTCGTCAACGCCTTCTCCCACTCGTTGCAAAAGGCTCTTAATTTCAATGTTTTCTGGACCAATACCATCTAAAGGTGATATAAGCCCTCCTAATATATGATAAACTCCACTATATTGCTGTGTGGCTTCAATGGCCATTACATCTCTAATGGTTTCTACAACACAAATTTGATTTTTTTTGCGTGTAGGGTCATTGCATATTTTACAAGTTTCTGAATCTGCTACATTATGACAAGTTTTGCAAAATTGAATTTTTTCTCGCATTTGTTGTATGGTATGGCTAAATTTTTCAACCAAATGAGTCTCCTGCTTCAGTAAATGCAATACTAAACGTAAGGCAGTCTTTTTGCCAATGCCTGGCAAACGTGAAAATTCGTTTACCGCATCTTCGATAAGTGATGAAGAAAAAATCATAAAATAAAAATCAAGTCAGCAAATCTAGTTCAAACAAAGTATGAATTTAAAAGGACTTCGTTCGGGTGCGGCTAAAACCTTTTTGATTGAAACAATATCTCTAGAAACGCTCGCTGTATGTGTATCGTGCATTTCAGAGAATTTAGCTTGAGAAAAGTTCATTTGTAATGATTCGAAATAAATAGCCATTAAATCGCGTTCCTCTTCTTTGCATAAAAAAGAATCATAAGCGAGTAAATCTGATTTTTTACGGTTAGACATTTCTATTAGTGGTTTTTTTTGGATTTATAGTTGTTCAAATTATTGCCGCATCCACATCCTTTTTTTATCTTACAGCTTTCTAACATAAGAAGTGAAAAAGCCATTAAGGTGAATAATAAAAAATATTTTCGCGTCATAATTATCTGCACTAATATGTAAATATATATATTTTGCATAAAAATTGAACAAAGCACTAAAAATATTAATATCTCCTCTCGACTGGGGGTTGGGGCATACCACACGTTGTATTCCAATTATTGCTTATTTAAGAGAGCAAGGCGCAGAAGTAATTATTGCAGCGAATGATCGGAGTATTAATCTTTTACGCGAGGAGTTTTCTGATATAAGATGTGTAAGTCTTAGAGGCTATGAAATTACTTATTCAAAGCATTCTTGGGCATTGCCCATTAAATTATTCTTTCAACTTCCGAAAATAATTAATCGCATTATTGGCGAACATTATTGGTTGAAAAAATTTGTTAAGTTAGAGGAGATTGATTTTGTAATTTCAGATAATCGATATGGGATGTATTCCACAAAAGTGCCAAGTATATTTTTAACACATCAGCTTCAAATTCAAGTACCTCAGTCGAAGATATTGTTCAAAATCGTTCGAGCCATCAATTTCTTCTTTATCAAAAAATTTGCACAATGCTGGATCGTTGATTATCTTGATATTCGTATGGCGGGTGTATTATCTGAGAATACAAATTTGTCCATCTGCCAATACATAGGCAATCTATCTCGTTTCGAAAAGCAGAAGGTAACGTCTTATACGTGGGACTTAGTTTGTATTCTGTCGGGGCCAGAACCACAGCGCACTTTATTAGAGAAAGCTTTAATTAATCAGACTAAGGGTTTATTGCTGAAGGTACTTATTGTAAGAGGATTGCCTGGAGAAACAGAACAACATCTTGAGTCGAATGTCGAAATTGTGAATCATGTACCTTCTTATGATTTGGAAATAATTTTACAGCATGCGAAAGTTATAATCACCCGAAGTGGTTACTCCACAGTCATGGATTTGATTAAATTAAATAGACATGCAATTATAATTCCTACACCGGGACAAACAGAGCAGGAATATCTTGGCAAATATTTACATGATAAAAAATGGATGATGGCTGTGCATCAAGATGGAATAAACGTTACAAATGCAATAAAAGAATTTGAACAATTTGCTTTTGATGCTTATCCAAATTTTAATTTTGAGCTCTTTAAGAGTGTTTTAGATAAACTGTAAACAAAAGGGAATTTTTCAAACCGTATTCTTAAAATTAATCCTCCTTTTGTTTAGTGAATTTAACCTATTATAGTTTCTCAAGAACAATCACAATTTTATTAAAATCAGCTGCAGCATTGATGACCTTGCGATAATTCTCAAATTCACTTTTTTGTGTAAAGTTGTAATTATAAATTTCAAAAACTTTTACTTCTAATACTTGATTATTTAATCTGTATTCTGAAGTGAATTTGCAATTTTCTATACCACCAATCATATGTGTTACATTCATGTTTAGCTTGTCTAAATTTTTTACAGTATAGCCAGCAGGTATATTTACTTTTAAAATTCTGCTGTACTGATGCGCATTCGGAATTTCTATGTCAAATTGTCTTTCTTTTTCTTGATACATTTCAGATTGTGGTCCAATCAATTCGCCAATTTTAAATAAATATTTATTGCCCACATGCTCTAATAAATTAGCAGCATGTATATTGGCACTAATTATTAGTGGTTTGCCTTCTGTGATAGACGTAAAGGAGTTGTTTTCGAACTTGTAATCAAGATACTTCTCTTCTTTTTCTCCAATGCGAAGAATTTGTTTAGTGAACTCTTCTCTTTTTTCACCATCCAAATAGACAAAGGCTGGCATTATTTCTATCGCATTATAACCTTTAAATATGTTTTTAAACATGACAAAACTTGTGTCCATATCTGCATTGAAATGAACCTCAACATCATGATCGTGAGTGCTCACTTCAGCAGGTGGAGCAGGTATTTTACGTTTATCGGCACTTGCTGTTTTCACATCTCCAAGTCCAATGACTTTGGCGAATATCCCATTTTGTCCAGTCCATGCAGCAGGTATAAATGGCATTCGATAAGAAGTTTCATTTGGCGCCATGAAACGTTTCGTATCTGGGAAATACAAAATAAAATTGTTTAAATTATCCCAACTTTGAAAGCTGTAATCGAATGTTTTTTCGAATCGGTTTGTCGTGAAGCCAATCTCGTATGGTATTTTTTGAGATTCATACAATGCAGTCATCAACGAGCGAATGCCTTGCTCTGTAGCTACTTTGTTTTTGATAATAAACCCTAGAGATTCAGATTTTTCATCATCAATATATTCTTGTTGGATATAGGTACTCTTTACATAATTTTCTATCCAATCTTGTTTTTCTTGGCTACTACTAAGCTTTTTATACTCTTTATTATCTTCTATTAATTTAGAAACTTGCTTTAAAACTTTTTCTGGAAAATCTGTGTAGTTCTTAATTACTTTCTTAGCCGCTTCATCCCATGTATAGATTCTAATTTCGTTTCCTTTTTGTGCTTTATTATAAGCCACCGTATAATCTACACGTCCGAAGTGATCTAAAAAATTTGCCATTTTCTCTTCTTCAATGCCTTTCATATTTTTACCGATACTATAAACTAAATTTTCTCCTGTAGCAGTTGTGTCTTTTATAACTTCAATATTGTTGTAACCTTTCATGTCAAACAACAAATGTTTGGGCGTAATAATTTCGAATTCACTCAATAGATTTGGAATTTCATCTTGTAATTGATAGCTTCCATAGAGTCGAGGTATTTGTTTCATTTCAACGATATATTCTACCTCGCTCTCTTTCTCAATTCCTTCAAAGGCAAATAGTTTTGTCATCTGACCATTTTCCTCTTTAACTTCTTTAAATGCTTCCGGCTTTAATTCTATTACTTTTCCGTTCGGTAAAATACTTCTTGCCTTGACAGATTCTATTGGAAATTCTGGAAAAAAAGCTATCTTAATTTTATTGAAAGATTCGATGCCTTTGTCATCCAATACTTTTACGATGCGGTGAATTTTTCTCGTCAAGGTTAAATTATCTTTTGTATCGAAATTAAATACAAGTTGTGTTTTTTCTGTAATTATGATAGCGCTTTCTTTCAGCATACTTACATCAGTTATTTTATGTAAGCTTGGATTTTCTTCCCATTTAAAATTTAATTTTTGCGCGAATAGATAGTCGCTATAAAGTAAGGCAATGATGCTTAATATGATTACTTTTTTCATCAGATATTTAATAGTTTTAATTTTTGTTTTTTGAATGTAGCTTGTTTGAATGAGATTGAAGAATAAGGTTTATCTATTAGCCCATGTATTATCAATTACAGGGTATTATTGCGGTATTATATAACCCCAATAATAATTTAAGCTTGTTTCTAAAGTGCCATCTTGTTTGTAATAGTTGCTTTTGCCGTGTAAGTAACCGTTTTTATAATTAATTTCTTCCTGTAATTTTCCATTTGTATAATAGGTTTTGGAAAGACCTTCTACCTCTCCATTTATAAAAGTTCGGTCAATCGCAATTTGACCGTTACTAAAATACACTTTATCATTGCCATCTCGTTCACCAAACAGATAGTTGGATTCTACCCAAACTTTTCCATTAGGAAAAAATAATTTTCTGGTTCCATGATAATCAGCATTTTGATATTCAAACTCAGCACTTACAGTCCCGTTCTTATAAAAGGTTTTTATCAACTCTTTTTTGTCGCTATTACTTACAGGTATTTCTTTAGCAAAAGTCCCATCTGGTAATTGATAACTATAGCCTATGATAAAGCCATAGAAATAATGCAGTTTGTAGCACAAGTCACCATTATATGCATATTTTTCGAGCCAACCATGGCGATCATTTTCGCTATGTGGAATGATGGTTTCAAGTTTATTTTCTTCTGAGTAAAAAGTGTCAATGCCATCTAGTTCACCATTATTATAGTGTTCGATACTGAGTTTATTACCCATCTTATCATAGCTTGTCCACGTTCCTTCCATTTCATTGTTAACATAATTTCCCTCTTTTTTTACCTTGCCATTCGAATAGTAGGAGGTAAAGTTCGAATCAAGATAGCCTACGGTGTAGTGACTTTTTGAAGAGATATTGCCATTTATATAGTAATTTACATCATCGCCTTGTAAAGAATTATTTAGTATTGTGCATTCTCTTAATTTTTTATTACCCAAATATTTAAACAAGAGTTTGCAAGGTTTGTTTGGTTCAATATCTATTTTCTGTATTAAAACGGTATTGGTATCGTATTCACTTGTTTGAATCTGATTGCCATTATCAAATTTGGTTATAGCCTTCAATTTACCTGAAGGAAAATAATAATAAGCATTGCCATCAAATTCATCATCAAGATAATATTCCTTCTCGATCAATGCGCCATAGTTATCATAATTGAGCCAGTAACCTTGCTTAACACCTTCCACAAAAGTACCTTCCATTTTTAATTTACCATTGTCATGATAACTTTTATAAACACCATCGTACTTGTCATCTTTAAAATTAGCTTCTTCACTCAATTTGCCATTTTTAAAATATTTTTTTATTTCTCCTTGTAAGAATCCTTTTTTATAAGTTTTTGTTTCACGCATTTTTCCATCAGGGTACACGATTTTACATAAACCATTATAAGCACCATCTCTATCACAAATTGATTCTGAAATTAGAATTCCAATACCATTATATTCTCGTATTGTATTTGTTTCCTTATCATCAATATTGTTTTCTACAAGCAGTTGATCATTGAGTACATTGTACTTTTTAATTTTTTTGTAATGACCTTTTCGATACTCTATGATGCTAGATATTTTATTGTCATCAGTTTTTGCAACAGATGTGCCTTCTTTTTCACCATCACTGTAATTGATATTCAATTTTTCGACTCCATTTTCAAAATAGAAAATTGAGTTACCGTCTAATTTATCCTTCTTGAAATTCTCCTTAGCTGCAACTTTGCCATTTTTGAAGAATGTAGTTACTAAGCCTTCTATTTTTCCATTTTTTATCTCGCTAGTCGAGAATAATTGCCCCTGTGGATAATAAGTTGTTTTTGTGCCATTGGCTTCACCATTCACAATTTCAGTGCTTGATAGAAGTTGATTGGTTCTGTAATATTGTAAAATTCTTCCAGTTATTTTCCCATTGATATATTCTCCTGTGTATTGTGGGTTACCTCTTTCAAAGTACGAAGTAGTTGGACCATTTATTTTTCCATTCTCATAATTTTCTTCAAGTTTCTTTGATCCATTGAAATTAAATTTTGTGTAAGTGCCATCTCGTTTTTCACCCTTCAAATGTAAATGGACACTTGGCAAACCGTTTTTGTAGTAACTAAATGATCGACCATGAATTTCATTATTTTTAAAATCACCCTCAAACCTTAGTTTCCCATTGTTATAATATTCTTTATAAATCCCGTCTAGTTGGCCGCGTTGGTAGTTCCTTTCCGAAATAATATTACCCGTTTTATTATAATAAACCCAATTGCCATCTTGAATTTCTTTTTTTCTATCGTTCAATTTACCATATGCGAATAACATTTGATTATTGAAATGATAGCCAGCTAAATCATAGTTGACGGGCCGAGTTGTAGAACGAGCATAGCCAAATTCATTGAGTCTTTCTGCAATATAAATACTCGCTTTTTCTATTTCACTTTTCGATTGTTTTATCATTCGCTGAACGTCTTCATTTTTCAAACCAGAGATCATAATTAATGTAGCACCATTAAAATGGTTTTCTTCATAAATATTTTTGAATAATGAAGCATAAAAATCATGAAACCAAGTGCCAGTTTCATTTTCGACTTTGGGTAGCTTTTCGCAAATAAGATTCAATTGCTTGAAGATATTGTCATTTATCGAAGCTTTAATTTTATAATTTTTTTCTAGTGCTATTTTTGATTTAAAATAGCTTTCAATTTCGGCGTAATCTTCTTGTAGATACTTATGTTCTTCACGTTTTTCGTAGTAGTTGAGTACCGAATCTGAGAGGTTCGCTAATTCATACAAATTCTTAATGGAGGCTGATGAACGGCCGCCACTGGGTGATATAAGCAAGCTTGCAGAAAAAGCTAGCATAGCTTGAATGGGATAGCCATTTTCCATGGCCATTAAACCCAAGCAATAGTGGCTATTGTATGCATAAGGATTCATTAAAATTGCTTTCTTAAAATAAAGAAAAGCTGAATCATATTTTTTCGTGTGATAAAAATGAATCGCTTTTCCATGATAAGTAGCGTATGAATTAGGAAATTTAGAGATAGATGTATTTATATATTGTACAGCGGAATCGTATTTTTTTACATCATTATATAAAGAACCCAATTGTAATAAAAGATCATGCTCATAATTGCCATTTTGCGCTAAACATTTTTTAGCTGCTTGTATGCCGACATTAAATTGTGAATCTAATCTTGCAGATAAGGTAAGTTCGTAAATAGCAAATGCAAAATTGGTATCGTTCTCTGGTACTTGATTGTATAGCGCAATAGCTTCTTTATATTTTTTTTCATTATGTAGCTCAATTCCTTCCTTAATTAATTCGCCAGAATTGATCAGTAATTTTGAAGATTGTGTAAAAGATTCGTTTGCAATTAGACAGACTAAGGTAATTAGTGTGAATCGTTTCATAAACTCGATAATTTATATAAGTATTCAAACTTACTTAATTAATTGAAAGTGGGAAGATATCGAGAAAAAATTATATACAATTTACAACAAAGATGCAAAACCATTCTTCAATCTAGTCATAGCTAGCGTCAAATTTTCCATGGAAGTAGCATACGATATTCGTATGCAATTTGGGTTACCAAATGCATCGCCTGTTACACAGCTCACTAAAGCTTCATTTAATAAATACATGCATAATTGCTCCGCGGTTTCAATATTTTTCTTGCCTAAATAAGCGCTTACATCTGGAAATACGTAGAAGGCTCCCGGGGGATTATTTACTTTTAAGCCAGGTATTTCTCGTAAAGCCTTTACTACAAAATCACGACGTGATTGAAATGCGATTTGCATATCGGCTGTTGGCTTCATGTCGCCATTTAGAGCTACAATTCCTGCTCGTTGAGCAATCGAATTTGGTCCTGAAGTAAATTGGCTTTGTATTTTTTCTGATGCTTTGATTAAATCTTTTGTACCTGCCATGTAACCTAAACGCCAGCCTGTCATGGCATATCCTTTTGAAAAACCATTAATAACAATCACTCTGTTTTTTATACTTTCGAATTGCGCAATACTTTCGTGTTTCCCTACAAAGTTGATGTATTCATAAATTTCGTCTGAAATGATATAAATATTTGGATACTTTTCAAAAACTTCGACTAAGCCAGCCAATTCATCTTTCGAATAAACCGAGCCAGTGGGGTTACAAGGTGATGAGAAAATAAAACACTTTGTTTTGGGAGTAATAGCGGCTTCCAATTGCTTGGCTGTAATTTTAAAATCATTTTCAAAATCACCTTTTACCTCGATTACCTTACCTTCTGCTAACTTTACTAAATCCGCATACGTTACCCAATAAGGTGTTGGAATAATTACTTCGTCACCTTCATTCAATATGGCTAACACCGCATTCGCAATACATTGTTTAGCACCTGTGCAAACCATTACTTCATCGGTTTCGTAGTTCAAATTGTTATCACGTTTTAATTTGTCTGAAATAGCTTTTCGCAATTCAGGGAAACCAGCTACTGGTGGATATTTGGTAAAGCCGTCTTGCATAGCTTGTATGGCTGCATGGATAATATGATTCGGTGTTGCAAAATCTGGTTCGCCCAAACTTAAGTCTACAATATCCTTGCCTTGCGCTTTCAACTCACGACTCAATTTTGCCATTTTAATGGTTTGAGGTTCTTCTATTCTTGACAGTCTCTCCGCTAGCATGTGCGATAAATTTTAAAAATTAAAAAATAAAGATAAGGGATTACAATTTAGTTAGAAGTATTTGTATTAATCCAATTAAGAAGCCAAGCACCGCTCCAATAATTTCTACGAAACGAAATTCTTTACTCATGATAGCGTTTAGAATTTCTTCTAATTTATCACTACTAAAATTGCTTACTTTTCGCATTACTATTTGCTCAATATCTAAATCGTTTTTTACTCCATCTGTCATCTTAGTAATGAGCAAAGGAAATAAACTTTCAATCTCGTGAACCATTCCTTTTTTGATACTTTCCATGCTTTTGTCGTTGATAAACATCGATAAAAGCGGAATTTCTTCTTTGAGTTTAGTTTTTATAAATTTATCAATGTGTTCTTCTACAAATGGAATTGCTTTTTGAATCGTTTCTGGTTTGTTTATTTTGCCAACAATATCATCGAAAGAAATCAACTCTTTTGAAACCAATTGCCCTAATTTTTGAGCAAATTGTTGTTGGCGCTTTGGAAAGATTCCCTGCAAGGTAATGCCAAAAAAATTTTTAGGTTCACGTGGGTGAAACAACATTTTGATGGCAATCCAATTCGTGAACCACCCTATAAATGCTGATATTATGGGTAAAAAATATATCATATCCTGTTAGATTGATTGATAAAACTGAAGATAATATTATTCAACTTCAGTTCTTTCGTAATTGTGCTCGGGTTGTTCTACAAAAATCCTTTCATCAAGCATGTATGAATCTCCTTTCGCCAAAAAATGTACTTTTAGATTTTCAATAGAAATGGGAGCGCCGTCTGCTAAATCAGCAATGTTGGAATAGCCGATATGATGTCCGTCTATAATTATTATCATACCAGAGCCAATCGCTTCCATGTGATTCCCGTCTTTTATCAGGAGTCCAGTATCTTCACCCAGTCCAATTCCGACGCTTTGCGGATTGGTAGCAATAGCTTGAGCTAGGCGTCCGAATCTACCTCGTTTGTCGAAGTGAGAATCGAAAATTACATTACCCATAA
>Ga0315903_10004719_pt1 | contig 18085 bp, 48 predicted proteins | sample LakEriMetagenome_7_FD_203524 | JGI IMG/M metagenome (GOLD analysis project Ga0315903, IMG submission 203524) | Freshwater fungal communities from buoy surface, Lake Erie, Ohio, United States - Buoy 2 MA119 | ecosystem: Environmental > Aquatic > Freshwater > Lake | place: USA: Lake Erie, Ohio...
GAATAGACTATATATCGATCAAATTACACGATATATGAACAATGCTCGTTTTCAGTTTCAAAATTATTACGATGATCAAGCCATGGCACATGGTTCTCTACAGTGGTTTGTGGCATACCTTGAAAAACAGCTAGGAAATTGCCTGAACGTCAACGATGGCAAATGCAGTACTTGGTGGCGGCATGAAGATTGCAATTCTCTAATGGCCCTTCTAGCCGATTTAACAGGGGATGAGAAATATACAGTAAAACCCATGAAGGGTAATTCCTGGGATTAAAAAGTAGTTGACTTAAAAAATAAGTTATGTGATACTTAGATAGTACGGGTCGTAGCATCCCACCGTTTGCTCCCCGTGCTTACGCTTCGGCGTAGCAAGACCCAATTGGATCCGCCTCCGATTGGGTTTTGTCCTTTATATAGTGCATTGCGTCGCAATTGCAAAAAATAAGTGCAAAATGCAGTGCACGGGCGGAAGAGAAGAACGGTATAATACTAACATGGCAGTAAATCACGGAATTATTCAAATAGGTGCAACAGCTACATCACTTAGTAATTGGCACCCTCAGAAATCAGAGTGTTCTCTGATCATTAAGAATATTTCCTTTAATAACGTCTATATTGGCGCAGGCCATGTAACCACTAGCAACTATGGATTTAGGCTTTTGCCAGAACAGACGCTCAGCATTACACTTGGCCCATATGATGAAATCTTTGGTATAACAGATTCTTCGGCGGAAGTTTCAATATTGGTATTGGAGAACTAATGGCTACATATATTAATGCAACAAGTGGAATACCTCAGTATTCTCCTTCTACTCCCGCCTCTTTTGGATTTGACTCATTTGGTAGAACTAAGGTATCTAATCCATATACACTTTTTGATGTTCAACACAGATATCAATCAGGAGATGAGTTTAGCGATATTACATCAGGCGGAGCATCAGTATCATATTCAGTAAATGAATCTACAGACCTTCTCAATGTGGGAACGGCATCAGGAGATAAGGTTTATAGAGAGTCTAAGAAATGTTTTCCATATCAACCAGGTAAAGCTTTAACAGTTATGCAAACCTTTGTGATGGCTCCAGCTCAGACGGGGCTTCGCCAAAGAGTTGGCTATTTCTCACGTCAAAATGGAGTATATCTACAACAAAGTGGCAGTACTGTTTCAATCATTCGCAGGACATATACAGGCGGATCACTTTCGGAAGAGACAGTAAATCAGGCAAATTGGAATGTCGATACTATGAATGGACTTGGTCCTAGTCGACTAGTTTTAGATTTAACTAAAGCACAGATTCTCTTTATGGAATTTGAATGGTTAGGTGTGGGATCAGTAAAAGTAGGATTTGCAATTAATGGACAGTTTATTACAGTACATCAGTTTAATCATGCTAATATCTTGGATAAGGTATATATGACTACTGCTACTCTGCCGATTCGATATGAAATTGAAAATACTGCAGCTACGGCAACTACCAGCACATTGAGACAGATATGTGCAACTGTTCTGTCAAATGGTGGATATGATAGAAAACCAGAAGTCTGGTCTGCTTCTCGTGCCACCCTATTTCAGAACGTTGGCACAACCTTTGTTCCACTTGCTGCAGTGCGATTGATTGAGGGCAGAATGGATTCTGTAGTGCAGATCGCAAGACTAAATGTAGCTACAACAACTAATAATTTGTTCGAATATGCACTCTTTAGAAATCCAACGCTAACTGGCGGAACATGGATTCAAAATACGCCAACACAAGATACTGAGTATAATATTACCGCAACAGCGATGAGCGATGGAACTGTCGTTCGCAGAGGATTTTTGGCGGGGTCGAATCAAAATAACGCAGCAACAGATCTAGAGATAGATAATGGATTTGATCTACAATTAGGTAGAACTAATGCAGATTCTCCCGTATCTGATGTATATTGCCTAGGTATAAGAACAGTATCATCTACTGGAGATGCTATAGGTTCTATACAATGGCATGAGCTTATTTAGTTTCCCGCCCCAAAATTTGCTGGACTACTAGGATTCGAACCTAGGACCTAGAAGTTAACAGCTTCCCGCTCTGCCTGCTGAGCTATAGTCCAATATTGTAGTCGACTAGATTATTGTTTAGGATTCTTTATGAACATAAAGTATAGGACCCATAGTGTAAGTCCGATGAATATTACTTTATCCATTATCCCGCCTTTTTTGCTTTTCTAAAATGTGTTCTCTCACGATGACAATTTGAACACACGATCTCGCATTTAGCGATTTCTTCATCTATCTTTTTTCTGCTGAGAGTTGGAACTAGCTCCATAACATTTGCATGTTTCTTGCCACGTACGTGGTCAAAGTCCATGACATAGTATGGATAATAAGATCCACAATCAGCACAGGGAGAAGATTCCTTCAAGGTTCGCAGATATTTATATAATTCTGCTTTCCTTTTAGCAACTGAAACCTTCTCGGATTTCATATGCCATTATTCTAGCATATGATGTTTCACATGAAACATTAGTTGACTACTTTTTTACTCCATTATATACAGGAACTGAGTCCATTAATTTAACTCTGCGAGTTGTTACATATCCGCCTTTATCATCTAATTGTAATCTGGCAGACTCTTCATTTTCCGCCAAAATTTGAATGATCATTTCGACTTTATAGCTGTAACAATTTGTATCTTCTACTTTATCTGTCATAGTATCAGTATAGCATTTATAATTTCAGTTGACTATAAAATCAGATTTTCTAAAATGTTAATATATTTTTAATTTGTATGATGCACAGTTTTAGAATGTCCGATTTGTACCATTAGTGCGCCCATATGTGGTCTATATCACATGAATGTCGTGTGATTCACATCACAAATGTCCGAATTGTGACATTTGTCCCCTTGAATTTGTCAGACCCCCCTGCTAGTATATTATTATTAAACAAACTAAAGAAAGGACATACACTATGTCAAACTCAATCTCAATTCAATCTCTACTTATCGGCAAGGCTTATCGTAGCCGCTCTATTCAAGGAATTATTGAGGACGCTGAGCCTCGTCCTAATGTATGGTATGTAGACGCTGACGCTTATGCCGTCCGTGTCCGTCCTACCAATGGACGCCGTGACGAATGGCGAACCCTAGCGGTAGCCCGTGACTAAGGTCACACACGCCTAACGGCGTGTCGCCTTGATAATGTCGGTCATAGGTGATAGTCTTACAGACATAACAATTAAATAAGGGTATGAGCCTAGCAAATAAACCGAAAGGGTGAGCCTAGCAAATAAGACCCTAACTAAATAAACAAACTAAACGAATAGGAAATAAAGAAATGGAAATCGAAGTGGCAATTTGGAACGGCAAGAAAAGCAAGGTGCTAATGGTAGGCACTTTCAATTCCTCAAAAGAGGCGTTAGACTTTCTAAAGGAAATACAGGTATTAGATAAAGACGCTAGTCTTAGCGTAATCACAGCAAGAAAGGTGAATAAGTAAAATGTATTCATTCGATAACACAGATAACTCATATAAATATGAAAGTATTCAACACGGATATGAAGTTGAATACTATGATGAAGAAGAACAAGATATAGTTGAAATATCTCTAGAAGAAATGCTAGAATTAGAAGATGAAACTTTGGCAGAATTGGAAGAGGCGATATAAAATGAACAAATGCTCTCTATGCTATGGAAGAGGCGTTATCTATGTAGGTAATCGTCAAGAGTATGAAATAGAATCTTGCGAGTGTGCTAAATGATCGCCTTCCTTCAGACCGCCGCCCTATTGGCTATGTGTATAGGCACAGGCTTTGCTGTGGCGTATCTCACACTAAACTAACGGCGTGTCGCCTTGACAAGGGCGGCAGCTGCCCGCAGTCTTTTGCGGGCGTTATCCACAGCTTTATTCACAGGTGTGGAAAACCCCTGGAATTTGAGCGTAAGTTATCCACATGACCTAAATCACAAAAATACTTTTCCGACACGCCCGAAAAACGGGTCAAAATGTCAGTGGTCTATGTTAGGATACTAGTATCAAGATAAAAGAAAGGTAGGTCATAAAATGACTACACTAAATAAAAATGAAATAATCGGCTACTTAATAGATAATGATTTTTGCGTAATGGATAAAATCTGCGTATTTTGTTCAACACTAACAGACGGGTGGAATAGTATTTGCTACTCCTGCCGTGATTATAAAGGCATGATGAGCCTATATGATGCCGTAGAATACTACGGAACAGATATTCTCCCTAACTAAGAAAGGTAATAACTAAATGGATACTTATAACAGAATACTAAAAGAGCAACAAGAAAAAAGAATTGCTCAGTCAGAAAAAGATAAGAGAGTTGTTGAGGCTATGTTCTCAAATAATAATCGTAATCTAAATAATAGTTATTTACTAAATAAAATAGATAAATAATCGGCGTGTCGATTTGACAAGATCGACAGCTGCCCGCAAGTTCTTGTGCGGGTTATCCACAGGTTACGAAGAGTTATCCACAACCCCGAAATTTGCGACACGCCCGAAAAAAATATGACCAGACAAATTTATTTTTGTGATAAAAATCACAATGTCCGATTTATACGCATTTTGGATTTGAAAATGTCAGTCGTTTTTGCTAAACTTACGGAGTAACAAAATGAAAGGAAAACTAAATGAAAACTTATTCTATTGAGGACCTTCTTGTAGGTCAGACTTATTTCCCTCGCTCTCTTGCCCGCCGTTTTCAAGGCGGAGAAATTACTTTCGCAGAAAAGCGTGAGGATATTTACTTAGACGGCTACGATGCCTACGCAATTCGCTATCGTGTTGGACAGTCCATAAAACAAAATTGGGCTACTGTCGCTGTGCGTGTCGCCGACTAATTGTCGGCGGTTTCCGCTATAATTCAACCAATAACAAAAAGAAAGGAAAACTAAAATGGATCTAAAAGACTTTAGAGAATTCATTATCGCCCAGCGTTTGGCGGAAGTAAAAGAAAAACGCAATTCTAATCTCACCGCAATTTTGTCGGTGGCTAATGCTACAATTACCGAAAACGAACGAAAGGAAAACTAATGAAAATGATAAAGACTCTCGCTTTTGACTGCGATACTTGCTACGGAAAAGGTTGGCTATTCTATGGCGGAAATGAGGATTACAATGTTGAACCTTGCGACTGTAATCCAGACTCTGATTTTGACGGCTCTCTATTTGTAAAGGAACAAGACTAATGAAAAAAGTTGTGCTAATTAGTTTCGTAACAGAAGCCGAAACAGATTTAGAAGCGGTATTCGCTCTAAATAAAATACTTTACCAATTGCCTGATAGCGATTTGGTGAAATTTGATGTCTTTGATGTTGTTGAAGCGGACGGAGTAAAAGCCTGATGATGACACGAAAAGACTATGTCGCTACCGCAGAAATTCTGCGGTATGCCTCAGACAAAACCCACCCTGCGTTATTTTCAAAAATGGTTGTAGATTTTGCGTTAATGTTCGCAAAAGATAATCCAAGATTTGATGCGAATAGATTTTATGAAGCGAGCAATTATCATGTTCCAAAATTTACCTCGCATTAAAAAAGTTTTGGAATTGCGCCGTAGCAATGCGGCGCAACCAATTCCAAGTAAAAAAATTTATAAAAGAAAATCAAAACATAAACGGCGTTTTGATTTGACAGAATAGGCGTTCGCCCGCAAAGGAGAGTGGGGCAAACCCCTGTTACGAGTCAAGCTAAAAACACCCTGGATTTTGTGAGATTCCTCACAAAAATAATTTGCGACACGCCGAGGCTCAAATAGAAATTGTCAGTAGTTTAGTTTATAATAGCGCCATAACCAAACGAAAGGAAAAAAATGCTAAATACAGATAACTGGGCTTTGTTCCCGTTCTCCGTAAATGGAGTTAATTTTGTATCTAAAATTGATACTAATGGCTCTTTCTACCCTACTCTATCTACAATGCCAAAGATACTTGTAGATTCTATTAATACTCAGGCGATTACCGAATTGGTAGGCGACCCTTCTCTAATGACCACCGCCGAATTGCAAGCGGAACTGGATACTATCAACGCAGGCGCTTCGCAGGCGCTTCTCTGCCTAGCCTAATAATGTCGGTGGGTAGGTGTATAATCTACCCACCACTAAACGAAAAGGAAATAAATAAATGCTATCAACCGCAACTGCTCTAATTCAGGCAACAGAGGACTCTATTTTTGATGATGACTCTATGGAGTTTGCTCGTATGCTAACTCATACTCATAACGAAATGGATACAGACCAATTCGCAAAGGCTATTTATCTTTATTCAGGAATACTTGCTTCCACCGCAATAGATAAGGCTACCAAAGTTTTGCTAACCGAAACTCAACTAAAAGAACTAATGGATACTATTGGAGAAATGGACTCAATTAGAAATGAGGTGCTAGGTGGGAAGTAATTTCGCAACCGATTTAGCTGACTATGATTTAGGATTAGATTTATCTACTGCTATCTCAATTCACCTATCTTCTAATCATTACCCGCCCGTTCCTCAAAGTATGGTCATGCCGTGTATTGAGGCACTAGAGGCTTATTGGGAAGATGAAACTGATCGTGAGATAAAGATGCCCGAAGGCGTATCATACAAAGGATTAGATACAGCACCCGCTTGGGCTATCATAGAACAACACCACCTAGAGGCGTGGCTCTAAAATGTCGGTGGGCTATGCTAGGATAGCCTTCCACAACTAACGAAAGGAAATAAACAAATGGCAACTCTGGAAATCGGACAGACCTACACAACCACTAATAGTGGAGTAGTAGGTGTAATCAAGGCAGTAGATAATCACCCTTCAGGTGTAAATCGTATTCTGCTTGATGTCAATGGCAAGGAACGCTGGACTAGCGCACCTGCTAAATAACTAAATAGGCGGGGGATACAATGTCAGTATCCCCTGCTATAATTCCCATAACTAACTAACGAAAGGAAAACAAATGGCTAGAAATGGCAAATCCATAAATGTCAAGATTGCTACAAGCAAAGTAATCAAGGCACTTGAAACTAAGTTAGCGCAAATCCAAAAGGATAAGGCTAATCAAGCAACTAACGAGGAGAAGTTCAACAAGGCTCACGAAAAGTGGCGCAAAGATGTTGCTAAACTTGCTCTCACCGCTATCAACAAGGCAGAGGATTTATCTGCCAACACTCGCTACAATGGAGAAGTTTATGTCAATTTCAACTTACCTAAAGGTGCTATTGAACTACCAACAGAACCTACTAAGGATTTTGACACTTACCATGAGTGGCAATACAAGGAAATGGTAGAGGAAATTGAGAACGCAATTCGTATTCTCAAGATGACCGATGAGGAAACAGTAAGCACTTCAACTTACAACTCTATCGCTCGTTATCTCTAATAAATTGGGGGCTAGACAAAATCTAGCCCCCTATGTTAGAATACTCTCCAAGAAAAAAATCCGTGACCTGAGCAAGTCAAGGGATAAACTGCTCAACCAAAATCCCTACTAACAGAAAGCAAGTAAATGAAAAATCGTTATCGTGTTGAAATCTATGACGAAGTAAAGCAAAACGATTTGACTCTATTCTCAGATGACGGAATAGATAAAGACCACCTAACTGAATTAGTGTTCTCTAATCTAAACCAATTCTCTGGTAATGTGAGAGCGTTTGTTTATGATAAACAAAAGAAAAAGAAAACTGTGGCATTATTTTTACCAATGGCAACAGTAAATAAATATAAGCCTAAGCAATTGACTAAGATTGAATTAGGTTTAATCTAAAAGCTTGGGGCGGGTTTCGTTTCTATGTCCCGCCCCATTTCCCTTTTGGCCCGCAAAGATGTGGGGGCCCCATGTGATTTAAGACACACTCGGCGTGTCCCTGAAATTTTGTCAGTCTGATCTGTTATACTAGCGGCATATCGAAAGGAAAACTAAATGATTAAAGTTAATTGTCTCTACTATGAAATTTGCGGAACCGCCACCTATTTTGGTGATGAGGCGGAATATGAGGTCTATGGCGATGATTGGGCATGCGCCGAATGCTTAGATACTGTTGCCGAATTCGCTGTCGGTATGTGGTGATAGAATGTCTGCTATGTTGAAACGCTCTAATGACCGTAAAGTGGCTAACGCTGTTAGCCCTAACGGTAAAACGCCTAAGATTGCTAATACTTTCGGCCTGCCTGCAGGTAAAGAATATTCGTGCCCTGGGGCCACTAGTATCTGTGAAAGCGTATGCTATGCAGGTAAATTAGAAAAAGTCTACAAGGGTGTAAAGGCTGTTCTGTTGCATAACTGGGAGCTCCTACGCAATGCAGACCGTCAAGAAATGTTTTCTTTAATTTCGGATATGATTGCAGAATTTAAAGCGGAATGCATAAAGAAAGACGCTCCTATGTTATTCCGTATCCACTGGGACGGAGATTTCTTTAATGATGAATACGCACACGCATGGCGGCTAGTAATTGAAGAGCAACCCGATATCCAATTTTGGGTATATACACGTGTAAAGTCTGCTGCGATTATTCTAAATAATATTCCTAATCTGTCTCTATACTATTCGACGGATGATGAGAATAAAGATATTGCTAAAGACCTACGTGCTTCTCATGGTACCCGCCTTGCTTACCTAGGGAAGACTTTCGCCTTAACCGAAACAACAATGAAAGAGTTGACTGGTAAGGTAGGCGCAAAATGTCCTGAGAATAATAAGCAAATTCCTCTAATCTCTACTAATGGTAGCGCATGCGTGTCATGTGGTCTGTGTGTTTATAACAAGGCAGACATTCGATTTTCAGCGAGTAAAAAATGAGTAGACCATATGCTGTACACGAGTTGCAACAATTGATTTGGGAGGACGTCATGGACCATGGCGAATGCTTCTGTCAACTATGCAATGCGCTGGATGTAATTAATGAATATATGAGCTGATCGGGCCCGCAAGAACTGTGGGGGGCAAACCCCTGTTACGTCAAGTTATAAATATCCCTGGATTTTGTGATTTTCATCACAAAATGCCATATAGACTTAATCTATTGCCAATTGTCAGACCCCTAGTGTATAATTCAGGAACTAACTAACTATCGAAAGGATAAATTCATGGCTCATAACCTTGAAATCAACGGCGACGAAGTCGCTTTCGCCTTGCGTGGAACTCCCGCATGGCACAATCTCGCAAACAGAATCTTCGCACAAGATGAATCTGTTTCAACTCAAATGATGTTAGATGAGGCTAAACTTTCTAATTGGAATGTTTCTCTTTCACCTGTATCAGATTTCATTCCAGAATCTTGGAATGATTCTTCTAACTCACAACTAGTTACTAGAACTAATCCGTTTAATGGCGGAACTGATGTTCTCTCAACTGTTGGTGCCCGCTATAAAGTTGTTCAGAATGAAGAACTATTTTCATTCGCTGACAATATCCTAGACGGCGATTCTCGCTGTGCTTGGGAATCTGCTGGTTCTCTAAAGAATGGTAAAGTTGTCTTTGGCTCTCTTACTGTTCCCCGTGAAATGGTGCTAGACCCACAAGGTGCTAACGATAAGACAAAACTTTATCTTATTGTATGGACATCACACGACGGCTCTGTTGCTGTTCAGGCAGCAATTACTCCTGTTCGTGTTGTATGCCAAAACACTCTAAATCTAGCAATGAAGCAATCTAAGCAATCTTTCAAGATTCGCCATACTCAGACTGCTGAAGGCAAGATTCAAATTGCTCGTGAAACTCTTGGTCTTACTCTTGGATACTTTGATGTCTTTGAGAAAGAGGCTCAGGCTCTATTCAACGCTGAAATTACTGATAAGCAATTTCAGGATATTGTTAAAACAATTTATCCTAAGCCTGCTGAATCAGATTCTAAATTGGCTAAGACTAAGTGGGATAATAAAGTTGTTTTGCTAAATGACCTTTATCATAACTCACCTACGAATGCTAATATCAAGGGAACTAAGTGGGGCGCATTCAATGCTCTAACTGAACGCCTTGATTATTTCCGCCCTACTCGTAAGAGTAATTCAGAATCTAAGTGGGCTTCCGCTTCTGGTTTTGACCCAATTATTACTGCTGAGAAGAATAAAATTCTTCAGGTTGTAAAGTCATTCTAAAAATGACGGGGCCCCGCAAGGGGCCCCACTTAGGCCCCTTGGCTTAGCTAGGTTAAAGCGCCACCTTGTCACGGTGGAGATCACCAGTTCAAATCTGGTAGGGGTCGCATAAATGCCCGCAGACCTGAAATCGAAAAAATATTCTTACGACAAATGGGCGGAATCCCTGGATTTTGTCAGTCAGGTCCGCTATAATACTCCACATAACAACGAAAGGAATAAAATGGAAACAGTAACACAGGAACTATACAACCCACATGCATTCATTGCTGTGCGTCGTATTAATTCCGAAACACAGGAAAATACATTTCCTCTATATAAGGCTACAGATATCGAAACTGTTCTTAATAGAATTAATCTATTGGAGCAACGTATTGAGCACCAAGAAAAACAAATCGGTCAAGTTATCAATAATCTAACAGTTGATAATTGGTTTTCAGATTCAGTAGAGAAAGAAGAAGTTCTTCGTGACCTCTGCGTAATCTTTGACCATGAGCCAAAGCAAACTATGAACTGGACTGTAACTCTTACAGTATCAGGTAGCACGGAGGTAGACATTACCGAAGTTAGTGATTTTGATATTCGCTATCACCTAGCAGACGGTCTCTCAGTTGACTCAAATGATTTCGATACTAATGTCGATTCATGGGACATTGACTTAGTTGATAGTCAGGATTGGGAATAATGTATTATCAACTACGTGCTCCTAATGGTGCCGCCCTCAAGGCGGCCTATTGGGAGGCTGAGTTCTCTGGATTAGACCCTTACTATATTTCAGATAATGTATTTGATTTAGGCACGGGCAGTATAGAAAAAGTCTCAGCCTTGATTTCCAAGTATAAGTTAGATATACTAGTGGAGTCAGATTATGAGCCAACAGGCTATAGGAGGTAATATGGACTACAAAGAAGGTTTTGAAGACGGCGTTAAATTTACCCGTGAGGTAATTATTGCCAATATCCGTGCATGGGCAGCAGACTGCATTGAAGGCAGCGAAGGTCAAATCATGGACGATATCGCAGACAAAATCGAATTTGGGACATTGAACAATGACCTCTGAAGATCTAACTAGATGGATCAAATGTGATTCTTGTTCCGCCCAAGCTTTGTGGCTTGCACGTGGCACAAGCGGTGAGCTGTATTTTTGCGGGCACCATAGAAATAAATATAAAGAGACACTTGACGGATGGGCCTACGAAATAGTAGACTTAGACCGTAAAGAAGAAACACCACAACTAGAAAAGGAAGAGGTATAACGGTGGGAGATAGAGCAAATTTCGGTTTTGTACAGCCGAACGGAAATACAATTGTACTGTACGGACATTGGGCAGGATATCATATGCTTGCCAATCTGGCAGAGGCGGTAGCAAAAGCACAGCCTCGTTGGTCGGACCCCTCATATGCAACACGTATCGCAATCAGTAATTTGATTGGGGACGGGTGGTCTATGGAGACTGGTTGGGGCCTACATGTAAATGAAATTGGCGATAACGAGCACAAGATTGCTATCGTCGACTTTACACAGATGACATTCAGTCTACACGAAGAAGACTCATTCTATAACTTGGACAACAAAGTTCGGGGTATGAAGAATGAAGCCATCTTCACAATGGACCTACGCTCCTTTGTAGAGAAATATACAGACGCTCAGATTCTGGTATAATTAATCTACGGCTTAGGCCCATTTAAATGTAGGGTGCGGCTATAGGCATTCGCCAAGTCGCTAAGTAAAGCAGTGTTTACTTAATTCCTTTCGTTTGACTAGCAGCCCTACTTGTCTCATCCCCCAGCTTAGCCTGGGGGATTTGCTTTGCCCGCATGCCTGGGGACCCCATAGCTCTTTTACGAGATCTAATGTAATTTCCCGAAATTCTAGACAAATGTCGGTGGGGTAATATATAATAGGGCAATATAGCGAAAGGAATCAAAATGCCAAATTGGGTATTTAATGGTCTTACAATTGAAGGTAATCCTGAATTAGTAAATGACCTTGTAAAACAAATGAATAAGCCATTCGTCATGCTCCATGATTCATGGAATGCGACAACTGGCAATATGGAAGTAACTCAAACTACTTATCCTAATCCTGTATTTGCTTTCTATAATATTTATAATCATAGACAAGCAGGTATTACTGATAAGGATTATCTTGCACAACCGCCACGAGATATGCCCATTGAAGAACAAATGCAATTCAAGACAAATGACTGGTATTCATTCAATGTTCGTGAATGGGGCACAAAGTGGGATGTTGCTGTATCTGAGAATAAAGAATATGCAGATACTTATATTGAAGGTCCTACTCCAAATGGAGAGAATCTTGTAGTTTATTATAATATGCATACTGCTTGGTCTCCGCCCATGCCTGCCATTTCTAAATTATCTGCACAATATCCTAGTTTATTGTTTACTTTGTCCTATGAGGAAGAAACAGGTTGGGGTGGGGAATGTGAATTCCTTCGTGGAGAAATGATTAGTAATTCTGAGTATCAGAACAAATGCAGAGATTGTGATTCAGAAGATACATTAGATTATTGTGAGAATGACTGCGGTGAGATATGTTCATCTTGTAATTATATGGGCGAGGCAGACCTTGAATGCGTAGCAGAATGTCAGACCCATAAGATATACTTGGACGAAGAACACGTGCCAGAATATAGAAAGGAAGCACTAGAAAATGCAACACGGAGCATATGATGATGAGAACGAAATGGTAATGGGAGCAATTATGTCTGATATTGCTGACCAACTTCTAGACGATTGGGTTCAATCTAATTTAGATGAGGGTCAGTTTTGGTCTGATTATCAAATTGCTAGCATGTGTGATAGCAATTATCTTAAAGGTAGATTTAATCAGTTTTATGATTTGAAGCCTGAAGACCAATATTATGTGGAGGTAAATGAATAATGGAATCAGAATATGTATATCGTAAAGGTAAACTAATTGAATATCTTAAATTACATATAATCTCTTTGAATCAGGACCTAGAGCAATTGTCATCTCGTATGGATTCTCTTGACCCCGCCTCAAAAGATTTTGCTGAATTAGATGTAGAGTACAACTGGACTAGTGGGCAAGTATCCGCCACAGACCATATTTTGTCAGTGGTAGAGGATATACTATGAACGTGAATACTCTAGAACTAGAACCACACCTGCAGAGACAGGTTGACGCTGGGTCCTCTGGGACCGATATCTTGCACGGGCACCTGAAGGTGCTCATGCTTGACGCAGAACGGGAACTGGAAGAAGCACAGCGTGTGGAAGACGAGACCGAAGAGGCCATTGATTCCATGGAGCGGAAGTACTGGGAAGGCCAAGTAGACGCTCTAACTTATATTTACCAAATGACATATGCATTAGCATTCGCAATCGACGAAAGGACAAAGAAGAATGGCTGAATTAGATCTACAGGACCAAACACGTAGGGACGACGTCTACAACCAGATGTTACAAATTAACGATATGTTGGGACAGGTTGCGGCATTTCCCTCATTGTTGTGGACTTGGGTATTTGATATAATCAAAGACATCTACGACAACAATCAAATTGCTGACCTTGCTGAAACAGATATCGCAGATGAAGGAGTTCCTGAAGGAATTACTTTAAAACAAATCTTCGATAAGTTCTGGGAGGATGTAGATACTCTTGGATTCACCATGGATGACGGCGGCGAAATCCTGGAAGAATGTGTTCGTGATTGGATGCGGGACAACAATTTCCTGGTTTCCCTAGATGAGGACGGTTGGTTAGATGAGTAAATTCAAAGTATTCGGAGATAAACTAGTTGAATACTATATTGATGTGGAAGCAAATTCTGCGGAGGAGGCATGGGACATTGCCTCTAACGCAGCAACACATAATTGGATCCAATTAGAAAGGGATTCTGTAATTCAAGTTCATTTTGTAGATAACGAGCTTGAAGAAGATACAACAGATTTGTTAGAAGATGGATATCCATCCATGTCTAATGATATTATCGTAGTGGACAAATCGGACATATCCGACTAAGCTGCGAGAATGTGGGCCTAAAGGCCCCGTTACGGGGGTATTTACAAATTCGTGGATACCTGGTAAAATATACATAATCATCATGAAAGGATGAAAAATATGACAAGCAAGCGTGAATATCTAGCTTCAAAGGGAATTACTGTTGGCCGCCGTGGCCGATTCTCAGCAGCAGCTAAGCAAGCTTTGTCTGAGGCGGAAAAGAATGGAATTAAGTTCACCGCTGAAGTCAAGCAAGCAAAGAACTAAGTAGATCAGATCCAAAGGGGCTGGCGCAAGTCAGCCCCTTCTGATATAATGGGCAGTTACAAGAAAGGCGGACATGAGAAAAAGAACCAAAGTAGATAAAGTAATAGATAGTTTAGAAGAAATTCTAAACGACCACCATTTTCATCCAGCGTTAATGGCAAATATGATAACAACAAGTTATCCACCTTATACTCAATCCAAACTAATAGAACTAATTGAATATATCAAGGTCTATCATGAGAAGGAAAATGAGTTACACAAATCAACTCGTACAGCGCAATATCGCTAACTAAATAAATATAATACACCATTGGGGTGAATTGGACATAATGTCCGATTTGCCCCTTTTGTGTTCTATTTTAGCGGGCAAGAATGCGCTTTTACGACGACATATAAAAAATCCCTCAAAGTTCTAGCATTATCTCAAAGAATATAACAAAATGTTATAATAATAGATCAAAATAGATCCAATATAGATCAGAATCTGTCAAAATTTCTCGTGATATTTGCGTTCCAAAAACGCTATTTACGAGAGCTATTGACAAATCCTGGAACATATGCTGCCATATAGGCTATTGACATTATGAGGCAAATTTGATAGAGGCTGTTCAATTACTCATATATCAATTTAAATATAATACAATAACATTTCGTTATTAAACAATAACCACTTTACTCCACTTTACTCCACAATTCTCCACTATAAAAGCCGTATAAGGCTGATAGAGAGGAGAAAAAGGAGGGGGGAATAGAAGATATAGGACCTTATTCTGGAGAATTTTCTACAGGAGCTGTAGCCATTCTCCAGCCACCTATATATGGATCCATCATATCCTGATTGACTGCTTTTCCTTCAGGATATATTATATGAACCACATTAGGATCAGATAGATCTATTATTGCTGAAGCCATGCAAAGTAATTAAGGATGATGAATATAACTAGGAGTATTCCTATGGCGTATTTCATTCTTTCCCGCCAAAATTTATGACCTTGAAGGCATCGCCTGTTTCTTCATCGATATAGTCCCAGTGATAGTAGTCTGGATCTACTGTTCCAGTTCTTTCCCAATATGCATCTGTATCCATATTCCAGATATAAACGGTTCCCCATTTATTATAAATTGGCCAGAAGGTATTCCATAGAAACAGATTTACTTTATACCGCCAACCTGTATAGGCATCTTCTTCCATATAGGAAACTTTAAGAATACCCTTAGACGCTATCTCTCCCGCCCAATTTGCGATCCATCTCAAAGGGGGTCTAGAATTATGCTGGGCTACTGAATAATCATTTATCATTTGTTATCCTTTAATTTATTTACTAGTTGACTAAAAGGCCTAGCCAATTGTTTTGGAGCTAAATAGAAGTTGTCTTCATGCTTGCGATATCTGTCGTATTTTCGTTCTACCCGCCAGGATTTGGCAAATGCTGTGGGGAACACAAACATTCCGCCTGTACTCTGGCTAACCATAACGTAGGCGATTGGTTTTGGATCTTTGGCTTCATATCCTGAAACTGTGTCAATAATCAAATCGTCATATGGAAATGATTCTGGGTTATCGCTAAAATTAAGATTACGACTCTTGACCTCAATTACCTGATCTCCTACGATAATATCCTTATCATTGAGGGTATATTCTTTTATTTCTTCCTTTGATTGGGCAAATGAGAACTCTGGTACTTCCGCCGAAATTCCTTCTGATTCTAGTCGCATAGCGACGATTTTGTTGAAGGCATGGCCCGATTCCATCGCTGATTTATAATCGAACATGTTCTCTCTTTCGCCGCACTTGCCGCTTCACTTTTGAGCGTATTGAGTAGTATATAATATATATTTGGATAGGTCAATAGTTAGATAGACCACCAGCCACGTATGGTGCCGCCTTCGACTGGACACTTGTAAGCTTTGGGTGCATCTGATTCGTAGTATTCCTTGAATAAACGGGCGTGGAGGGCTCTGTCAGGCTCGTGAGTATCTCTGCCACAGTCTGGGCAGATATCTGCGTAAACATATTCGTAGACGTGTCTACAAACCGTACTTGTATGCATCTGAGCCAAGCCAGTCCATTCTTGATACTCCGCAAGGACATGGTGGGACTAAATGAATGTATTTATCTTCAAGTTCTGTTTCGATGGACATGACCGTACTGCATGTCTTACATCTAAATAGATACTTTCTCATTTCTTCTTTTCCCCTGCGTTTATAATCTCTTGAATTAATATCTTCATTCCAAGAGCATTTATCTGTGATGTAGTATTTATATCAATTAGTTCTAATTCATTTAGAATTCTTTTACGCTCTTGCTTTACCGCCTTGGCGCATCCATTACAAGGACATGCCCAATCCTTTTTTGTTTCTACTTTATCTTCTCTTTTGTGAGCTGTTTCTGCCGCCTGTAGATCCATTTTATATACCTATTGCTTCCGTTTCATCTATAGAGTCATCAATAGTTTTATTGTGCTCTTTCGTACAGTCACCACATTCTCTACACATAAAATAGGTTCCCCCACCACAGCCAGAGGCCATTAGCGGGGGAATTCCTTATACCTTCTTTGGTTTTGTTTTCTTAGGAACCATAGTTGTTTCTCTACGAATTCCATGACGATTACGATCTATCTTTACTGGTGGCTTATTTACACCTGATCGAAATCTATTTTGGCTTGGATTCTTCCTCGTTGCTTCTTGCGAAGTTACAGCGCCTGATGGCTGACTGTTTGGAGGAGTCTCCATTCCTGTTCCATTATCACTCATTAATAAATCTTTCTCTTTGTTCTGGAGTTGCAGTCATATTTAGAGTAAGTCCTGCTTCTCCGTCTCTTGTAACATCTAACATTCCACCAGGAACTTTTGCCATTCCTGTTTGGCTGCCGACATTTTCGCAACCACATTCAACGCACATATTACTTAGGTCCTTGTGCTGATGCTTGGTTTGATACATCTTTCGCTGGGAAAGCTGCTGCTGGCTGTTGTCCTGTTGGGTTGAGGTCAAGATTGTTAGATCCTGACTGCTCGCCTGTCTGGTTAAAACCAGTTAGATTAATTCCGTCCATTTTATTCTCCTATAGGTTGTATTTAAGCGGGTCTAGAAAGCCGCTCATTCCTCTATTATAGCATTTTCATCGTCTTCGAAATCAAAGAAGTCCTCTGGAAGGGCGTAGAGCCTCTCTACAGCCCCCCAGATCATATCTATCAATTTATCTAACATGCTACCCTAGTTCTTATATTTCTCATGCCAACAATCGTCGCATATCATAATATATTTGCTTTCGGTGCTACTAATTCTGGTAGCCTCATTTTCGCATCCCTTAATTTCGCACTTCTCTACGTAAGACATTATTTAGCGTTATTGGCCTTTACACGATTATATCCAGTCTTCTTTTTATTCATAGAACCTGGAACTTTACCGCCTGGACCCTTATGATTTCTTTGTCTGATCTCAAGCGATTTCGCTATTTTATCGTGGTGTTTCCCCATTTACTTCTTCTTTGGGGTTGACTTCTTAACAGTCTTCTTTGCAGGAGACTTCTTTGCAGGAGCCTTCTTCTTGGCTGCTGGCTTCTTGGCTGCCGCTTTCTTCACGACTACCACCTTTCTTTCAGGCTCTTCCTGAAACAATACATTATATTTAAACTCTTCCTCTTTTGGAAGTAGCCAATTTTTAAATTTATTCCACATTATTTTCTATTTATCTTTCTGATTATGTAATCGATCACTTGTTGTGGCTTCCATTCCTCTGGAAGTTCAAGAT
>Ga0315903_10004722_pt1 | contig 18075 bp, 13 predicted proteins | sample LakEriMetagenome_7_FD_203524 | JGI IMG/M metagenome (GOLD analysis project Ga0315903, IMG submission 203524) | Freshwater fungal communities from buoy surface, Lake Erie, Ohio, United States - Buoy 2 MA119 | ecosystem: Environmental > Aquatic > Freshwater > Lake | place: USA: Lake Erie, Ohio...
TTGTTCGAGAAGTCGAATGTGCATGTACATGTTCCCGAGGGGGCAGTTCCTAAAGACGGCCCCAGCGCAGGCATCACCATGATGACGGCTATGGCCTCAGCGCTGACTGGTAAACGGGTTAAGCCCTTTTTGGCCATGACTGGTGAGATTACACTTCGTGGTCAGGTCTTGCCGGTGGGGGGTATCAAAGAAAAAGTCCTTGCCGCCAAAAGAGCCGGACTTAAGGAAATTATTCTTTGTGCACAAAACGAAAAGGACGTAGACGAGATCGAGCCCGCCTTTATTAAGGGAGTAAAGTTTTATTACGTTAAGAACATGTCCCAGGTGCTCGAAGCGGCCTTGGTCTAATCGGTCAGGGGTAGCAATTCGCGGTAGACGTTCATAACAGCTTCTGTTGTTAGCGAGGGAGTAAATTTCTGCGCATGTTCCCAACCCAATGCAATTTGTTGTTGTACCCTTGCCGTATCGGTCGCTGTAGTGTAGAGTGCTGTTGCAATCGATTCGGCACTATCGGGGTCAATATAAAAGGCACCCGGTCCGCCGGCTTCCGGAAGACAAGACCGATTGGAAGTAATAACAGCCACTTTGCTGCAAAGCCCTTCTAATACAGGAATGCCGAATCCCTCGAAGTAAGAGGGATAAAGTAATGCGGTAGCTTGTTGGTAAAGGGCCGGAAAATCGCGGGCACTGATAAAGTCTGGATCATTTTTTAGCGCAGGCTCATCCGATAAAAAGCGAATTTGCCTTTCTAGTCCTTGTTCTCGCACATACTGCTGTACTTTTCTTTTATACGAGCCTCCGCCTCCAATCACGAGTAAGGGGATGTCAAGTTTTTGTTGCAGTAACTTAAGGGCTTTGCAACCCTGCAAGAGATTTTTTCTTTCGATCACCGAACCTACGGATAAAAAGTAACGCTCGGGTAATTGGTATTTTTTTCTGATACGATCTTTTTCTTCTGTAGAGATCGTTTTATAAAATCGAGAATCACAGCTTTGATAGCAGACCCTGATCTTCTTTTCATCAATGGAATAAAATTGTATAATGTCAGCCTTGGTTTGCTCACTAATAGCAATAATGCGATCGGCTCTTTGACAAGCAGAGAGAAATTTGTAGTGATAGATCTGACGGTCCATCCAGGCATATTGGCGTGGATAGCGCTCCGGAATCAGATCGTGCATAGTGACAACAGTAGCGATTCCAGTGCGCTCTATTCCGGTAGGTAATTCGTGACTCAATCCATGGTACAGATTGATATTGTGTTGGGTAAGCCATTGTTTGCACCAGCGACTGCGCCAGGCACTGTTCAGTAGGCGGTGTAGCAATTGGTTGGGCCGCACCTCGTGAAGTACGGGATCGCTATCTGTAAAGTGCCTACCGGGCTTTGGATTCAAGAGCCAATAGTGGTGTTGTGGATACAGTGTAGCCAGCGACCGAATCAGCGTGCGACTATAATGCCCCAGTCCGGTACCGTTGTGAAAGGCACGTTTAGCGTCAAAGGCAATTTGCATATCTCAAAGATAAGCGTCTCATGTTGGCAATAATCCGTACGAGCCCAGGGTAATGGCATTAAGGGGCACAAAAGTAGATGCTCAGTAACTGACCGGGCAGTTCATACGGCGATCATGTTGGTTAAAGAGTCGCATGCCTATATGAATGGTATGGCTAAAGAAAGCATCATTTTGTAGTGGATTGCCTCTCGGAATTGTTGTTTGATGCGGGGCCAACCCTCCGAGATCATAGGCTCCTTGGTAGTAGAGACGCTTGGCACGGATGGATTGAGCGGGTGATAGATAGGTGTCGAAGGTGGCGGGGTCTACATAAAAGGATCCACTCACATTATCGATCTGATCGGTGAATAATTTTCGATAGAGAATCTCAGTTCCTACATAGAGGGATGGGTTTATATAAAATTTAATACCAAGTCCTGCATTGAGATTATACTGCGTGCGCGAGTAGGGCTTGCTTTGCGGATACTCAGCAAAGTCTTGTCCCTCTAGTCGCAGCGGTTGCAATGCCACCCAAGTTCCATCAATATCTTGTGCTTTTGGATTAAAATGAAATAACCCGGCGCCTAACAGGCCATAGGGCTGAATGGAACGCAGTAACGATCCAGCCTTGGCCGGTATTAATTGAAGAGGATAAAGCGCCATTGCCAGATATAGTTCTTGCGTGCCGGAACGAAAGTGGAGATTTCTTTTAAAGCGAAAAATATCATTTTGCGTAAGGGATGGAGAGTGTCTGTCATTGCCGGATATTACGCCCAGTTGTGCCGCCGCTCTGATGCTAAACCAATCTAGGGGGTGGATATTAAGATAAAAGCCAGCACTGGGCCTGGTTTCTTTCCAATCAACGTCTTTGATAAATGCGGTACCGGCTCCTACGCTACCTCCCAGGTCGCCTAAAAAGAATTGAGGGCCAGCCGTAAAACCAATCTCTAGTTTACGAAGCCAGCTATTATTGTTGGGTTGAGCGAGACCACTTTGCGAACAGCAAATGATAAAGAGGGTAGTAAGGGCTAGAAACCAAATTCTCAAGTCAAGCACATTTCTAAAAAAACGACAGTAAGCAGAAAAAATTGTGACGCGCAGCCCTGTTAGTAGTAATAGCCGAAAATAATATTCATTTCATCTTGACTAGTCAACCCAAACGAGACAGGCTGCGAGGTATTGTTAAAATAGGTGACCTCAGAGGTAAGTCCTTCTCCGGGTTGCAATATAATGGGCGTGGGGTAGGACAGTACCAGTGGATGCTCCCAGCTGGTATTGGTATACACAACTTCTCCATTACGGGGTCCTCCAAAGATTTTGATAACAAACTTCTCTCCCAGCTTATGAAAGTGAGAGGTGAGCATAACAACGCGTGTGAGTGAGTTGAATGTAAAATTTTTGGTAAACGTTCTACGCGTGTTAGCGGGTATTGAAATATCAAAATTATTCAGATCAAGCGTTTTGGCTTCGAACTGTACGGCTCCGCGTGGAACCGTATAAAAGTTAATGTAGTTCTGCCCCGTTAATGTAAAGTTAGTGCGGTTAAAATAGTGCGCATTCAGATCGACCGGTGTGCCTGGTGCCATCTTTATTGCTACTCCCGTGGGCAGGGTAATATCGGTATTAACATCGGTGCCGCCCCCCATAAATACATGGTTTTGCATCTCAAGCAGGGTAGAGGAGTTCATCACACCGGTTACTGGGTCGCGCAGGTCTCGTAGTACATTGGGGGCAGGTAAAAGCGTTAGGTTTCTAAAGCCGTAGACTACGAAGTGATGGCTGTTGTTGCCTCCTCGCATCTGCAAACGGTTTACAAATACTGTGTCGGTATTGGGACTGTTTTTGCGAACGAACACTTCGCGCTCAAAGTTCTTGGGAATATCAAATGGGCTAATAGTCATCTGAAAGCCCGTTCCGGCAGCAGGGGGTGTCAAGGGTTGTACCTCGGTCTGACAAGGCGTATTGTCTTTTAGCAGCGCATCGTCTGCATCAGCTGCAGTTTTACTGGCGCCTTTATCGATCCATTGCTTTATAAATTCTACCTGTCCTTTGCTGAGTACTTGACCACCCAATGGCATCTGGGCTCCTAAATTACCTAAGTTGCTGTGATGGCCGGTCTCGCAGGTGACTTTATGATAGAGTAAGCTTAAGTCAGAAGCTCCGGGCTTTACCAGTTTTAATCCCCGAAGAGCGGCAGCGGCGTTTTGTGGCGCTTGGTTAACGAGTTCGTCCCAGGCCTGACCCTCTGCCAGAATTAGTTTATGTTGATTGTAGGTAGCATCGGCCGTACTGGCATGGCAGCCTGCCACCGCACAGGTGGGGGTAAGAATCTCCTCTTGTATCAGCTCAAAGTCGGGGCGTCCTTCTGCTTTTTTTGTACAGGAAGAAAAGGTGGCGCCCAGTGCGGCTATTACGCCCATAAAAAAAACTGATTTACCAAACTTCATAGATTAAAGTTAGTAAATCAGTTTTATAAAAGTACCAGGCGTTTATTGTAGCCGCGCGAACTCTTTTTTGATCTGGGTAAACTCTTGCTCCAATACCTCGATGGCTCCTGTTTTAGAGGGAGAGAAAGGTTCCAGTGAGGTACAAAGTGCAATGTATACATCCGACAACCGACGGCGGTATTTGAACTCATCAAAGAAGACCGTTTTGCGGTTGGTCTCAATGATCTCCTTGCGAAGGCTGTCGAGTTGTTGGTACGTTTTTTCTTGTTGGGGGCTACGCGCATCGATCTTCTTGAGTGTAGCCATGCGCTTGTTGAGTGAATCAACCAAGAAGTATAATTCCTCTTGTACTTTAAACAGTCTCATGGTTTGAGCAAATAGCAAATCAAGTTTTGCTTTTGTAAATCCTTTGGCCGTATTTTCTAGCAACTGAAAGGGTTGCTCGAACTTTTTATCTCCAATCGTGATGACGGCCTTATAGCTTCCGATAGGAGCACGTGGTCCGATTACAGAGGCAAACAATACGGCAGAGCCCGCTGTAAAGCCACCGGTAGCCACCTTACAAGGATTTTGGTCAAGTGTCCAATAGACTTTATTGAGTCCTTTTGCGGTGCCCCCGTTCAGGTCCTTAATCTTATTGCCCTTGCTGTCGTAAATAATAATTTTTACGGCTTGCGAAGAACGTTCTTTAAGGTAGTATTCAAAAGTAGGCAAGGTGGCTTTGTTACCGGCTGTCCATCCCTCCAAATTACCATAGCCTGATGGTGTTTGCGGAGAAACGTCGTATACAAAGGGTTTAACAGGGTAAAAAATTACGTCTTGCGAAAGATCAGATTTGGCCAGTGCTCGTAGCGAAGAGAGATTATCGAGTACATAAATGCCCCTTCCATGCGTGCCGATAGCCAGGTCGCCGCTGTTAGAGATTTTCAGGTCGCGCACCAGCGCGTACCAGGGAAGATTTTGATATTTACTGCGCATCCAGTTGGCGCCACCGTCTAGTGAAATAAAGAGTCCCATTTCGGTACCCAAAAAGAGCAGCTCAGGATTTTGTGGATCTTGACGAACTACATGGGCAAATCCCGTCCATTCGGCAGACTGCAGACGCTTCCAATTCTTTCCGGCATCATTGGTTACGACCAGATACGGTTTATGATCACCATACATGTGGTTTTCGAGTGTAACAAAAACTTGATTGGCGTTAGTGGCAGATATTTCGATGCAAGATATCCAGGCATTTTTGGGAATACCGGTGGCCCATATTTTCTCCGATAAGTTGGTCCACGATTTACCGCCATTATTCGTGTATTGCAGATAGCCATCATCTGTGCCAACCCAAATGATATCCTCGTTGCGGGGGTCTTGTGCTAGGGTAAAGATGGTGCAATGATTTTCTGCACTCGTATTATCTCCGGTTACACCGCCGCTCTTCTCGGTTTTTTGTTTGGCTTTGTCGTTGGTGGTGAGATCAGGAGAAATCTTTGTCCAATTGGTGCCTTCGTCGGTAGAGCGATACAGAAACTGATTGGCCGTGTACAAATTGTAGCTGCCCGGTCTTTTAGTACTCATGGCCGTAACAATAGGAGTATTCCAATTCCAACGGTGTAGTTCTTCTCCGGGATTGCGTTGTGGTTTTATGCCATACGAAAGCCCAGTCTTAAGATTGATCCGATTGATTTCTCCTCCCTGCGATTCGGCATATACGATATTGGAGTTGATAGGAGAGGGCTGCACCCAAAAACCATCACCACCATTTAAGAATTGCCAGTCGGTGCTTGCGACCCCTCCGGGCGATGAGCTAGGTGCCATCCATGAACCATTGTCTTGCAAACCACCGTAGACATTAAAGGGCTTATCATTGCTCACACTCACATGATAGAACTGTCCGACGGGCAGGTTATTTAAAAATGACCAAGAGAGCCCCTTATTGTTACTTACGTAGACCCCACCGTCTGTTCCCAGATATAGTGTATTGGTATTTTCTGGATTAATCCATAGCGCATGATGATCAGCGTGGGGAACAACATCCGAGAATAGTTGTCCTGACCAAGAATAACCACCATCGGTAGAATACTGAAAGTCGAAAGCCGGACGATAGACGCGTTTTGGGTCTTTTGGATCGAACTCTAGTGTGCTGAAATAAAAAGGACGCGCCGTAATGTTATCGGTAGAAGCCATTTTTTTCCAGCTGATACCTTCGTCTTGTGAAATATATAAGCCAGGTACAGCAGCTTCTACAATAGCGAGCACCTCTTGTGGTTTAGAAGGGTTGATGCTGATTACAATTCTGCCCATTTCACCTTCGGGCAGGCCTGCTGTAACTTTTGACCAGTTCTTTCCACCGTCTGTAGAGCGAAACAGACCACTGCCTTTTCCGCCTGAATAAAAGGAAAAGGGTTGTCTTCTGAATTGCCAAAAACTGGCTAGCATAATGTTTGGATCGCGGGGGCTTACAGCCAGATCAGCACAACCGGTATTCTCGTCTACATAAAGGATCTTCTCCCAGGTTTTTCCGGCGTCATTCGTAGCGTAAAGTCCGCGGTGACTGCTAGAAGACCAAAGGGGTCCGGGCGCTGCCACCAGCAGCCGCTTTGTATTCTTTGGATCGATCCAGATCTTACTAATATGTTCGGTACTGTCAAGTCCGATCTTTTGCCAATTCGCACCGGCGTCGGTGGTCTTGTAGATTCCATCTCCAATGGATACGGAGTTACGCATATTGCTCTCTCCAGTGGCGGCATAGATGGTTTTAGCAGAGGTCGGGTCAATGGCAAGCGCACCAATGGATTGACAATATTTGTCGAATACCGGTGTAAAGGTGATGCCGCCATTTAGGCTTTTCCAGATACCCCCTCCGGCCGTTCCCACGTATAGGTTGATTTGGTTTTCAACAGTGGTTCCCGCAATCGAGGTGATGCGTCCGCTCATAGAAGAGGGTCCCAGGTTGCGGGCCGACATCGATTGAAAATAAGAAGAGTTAAGTTCTACTTTGTTTTGTTGTGCTTGGCCAAAGGTGGCTATGCACAACAGAGTGGCCATAGTAAGGACAGGCCGAAAAAAAGGCTTCAGCATAAAAAGAGAATTAAGGTGAGCAAAAATTACTTACCGGCGAAAAGCTTGGTATCGATCGTAGTGTTTACGTCGATTTTTTCGAATACCAATACCTGACCCATTTGATCGGTCTTGTGTGGAACCTTTACACCAATGGGCAACTCTTTGTAGTCGAGCAGCTTGGTGGTAACTTCCATTTCTTGTCCTTGCATCTTAGAGGTTGTTACCGACTTGTAGATCAAATAGGTTTTTACATCAATGTAATAAACAGTCTGATTTTGATTCTTTGTGGTCAGGCGTACTTTAAAATATTCATTGCCGTCTTCTTCGTCTTTACCAAGTAACTCTACTGAAGAGCCTTTGGTCTTCCAATCCACAAATTCATTTTGAATATCTAGCTCGTCTACTTGTTGTTTATGCTCATCCTCGCTGGTAGGCTCGAGTTCGGTCTTACCACCAAAAGGATTTTGCGACCAGCTTTTAGTAGGAGTTACGATCTGAATAATTTGCATACCCTGAAACTCGGCATCAATACGCCAGCCGGTGTTGTGTACCGCTTGCTGTGTAAAAGGGATTTGAATGCCTTGTACTTCGATGTACCCTTCTATTTTCATGCTATTGATTTGCTTCCACTTTTCTTCTCCACCCGTAGCAGCCACATGCTTTGCGATCACATCGTCTACCGTTTGGGAGAATCCGTTAAAGGCGGTGAGTGCGATCACCAGGGTCAGCAAACAGAGTTTGGTAAAAAGAGATTTCATAATTGGAGTTTTATTTTTTGTAGAATGTAAAATTACAGCCGCCGCCGCCTTTTTGGTGGCCGTGACAAAAATTTTACATGAGTGGAGATGGGGTTTCGTAGAGTGTTATAAATCAGCTATCTAGAGCATTTAGAAGTTGTCTGGAAGTGATAAGAACGGGGTTTTACCATCTGTTACCACCAGTTTGCTGTTATTGCTGTTCGATAGGGAACGAAAAGCCTCGATCTGCCGCAGCTTTAAGATGGAAGGCGACAATGTTCTGTTGATAGTATCGTTGGCGCGGCGGGTAGCTACGGCCTCAATGGCCATGGCATTGGCTCTGCCTTCGGCCTCAATTTCGAACATACGCTTTCTGGCTTCGGCCTGAATAATAGCTGCATTCTTTTCTCCTTCAGCTTGAATGCGGGCAATTTCTTTTTTGCCCTCGGCCTCGATTATCCTGCGCTCTGCATCTCTTTTCTCTCTTTCTTTTACGAACTCCATGCGTTGCGCCTCTTGCTCTGCTTGTAATTTTTCTTCTATGGTTCTGGCAAGTCCGGCAGGCAGCATGATGCTTTTCAGTAAAACGTTATCTATAATAAATCCTTTAGGTTCTAAAATTTCGGTCATTTGTCTGCGAATGGCACCTTCGATTTGCGTGCGCTCTCCACTGTGCATGTCCTTAGCCAAGAACTTAGCGGTAATGTCTGCAGCTGCAGAACGAAATACCGGCAATATTACCTCCGATTCATAATTAAGTCCGATGCCTTGCACAATCTTGGGAGCGGCCTCGGGTTTGATGCGATAAAGAATGGAGATCTCTGAGCGAATGGTTAAGCCCTCTTTTGAGGGGAGGTCGGGCTTTACCTCGATGTTCATCGTGCGGGTGGGCACTTTCAAAATGGTGGTCGTAAAAAAGTTGTAGCCTTTAGGGCCTTGCTCGATAAACTGGGGGTCGATCTTTCCAAGCCTTCTTTTTACACCCACTTCTCCTTGTCTGATTACAGTGCAAGAAAATAGAATTGTGCTAAACAGTACAGCCGGTAAAAAGTATTTTTTCATAACAGAGGGTTTATTCAAAAGAACAAACCATTTTGCAAGGGGTTGTTATGAGATTGTCATAAAATCTCCGTTAACAGGAGTTTAACTATTTGGGAGTGGCCGTGTTTTGTGGAGGAGGGGCAGTCCTTCGTCCAGGAGTGTTGTTAATAGCCGAGTATTGGCTTAAGTCTACCCCACAACTCGTTATCAAAACCCGACAACGCCAGTGCCGGTGTACCGGAAGATTCCCCCAAGCGAATTACGACGAGTTTTTGTGAACCGACTACATAGATCTTTTGGTCGTTCTTTCCCAGTGCGCAGTACATATCAGGCGGCGCATTGGGTACCAGCATGCCGGTAAACACTGTTTGAAAAATGGGAGTCATATAGGTTGTTTTCCCATTGAGCCACGTAAGGTATCCATAGGAGGGATTGATGGTTTGCGAAGAATTGACCTGGGCATTGAAGTAAGCCGTGTCGGCAATGATCGGCGTTTGCTCCCACTTGCCCTTATTGAGAAGCAGTAATCCAAAGCGCGCCATGCTTCTGGCATTGCTATAAAGCACATTATTAAAACCGGTACGTATCCAAAGCCCATTCATTCCTATCCGGTTGCGGACTTTTAGCTGAAAGTAGTTGTTGTAGCTGAGCCCTGTGGCATTCTCCACCACTTTTTCGAGTAGTGTATAAGGGGCATTGTGGTACGCCCAGCGAGTACCTGCATCGGCTTTGTAAGTGAGACAGGGGGGCGTTGTGCAATCATCATCCGGTACACCGTCATCCAGTCCGGTGGTCATGGTGAGTTGATGACGAACTGTGATCAGATCTTCTTTTGTAACAGGCAACGATGTCCAACCTCTGCCTAAATAGGTGGAGCTACGGCTATTTATATTGATGAATCCTTCTTGTTGTGCAATGCCGACTAAGAAAGCCGTCATGGTTTTGCCGGCCGAGGCCCAATACCAAAGACTGTCTTGGGTAAATGTGCCAAAGTAGCGCTCCACTACAATCTTGCCATTTTTAAGGATAATAAATGCCTTTGTATTCTTTGTCTGCAAAAAAGAATTGAGGTCGTTGAGCGACGATGTGTTCCATCCCAATGAAGCAGGCGTAGTGGTCATCCATTCAGAACCTGAAACAGGAGGGAAATACAGAGGCTCTGCAATAGTATCGGGTGGGGGCGTATCTTTTTTACAAGAAAAAATAACCAGTGTAAGAATAAAAGCGATGAGTATATGGCTGAGTCTATTCATCATGGCTATTTTTTTTATTTGATCCTTGCGTGATCCTAACGTAGCTGAATGAATTTATTGAATTCTGTTTTTGCCGTGCTACTTTCAAATAGGGCGGTATGGCCAGCGTTAGGCAGCTCTACGAATAGTCGTTCGCGGCAGTTAATACAAGCGGTAATATTTTGCTTAAAGCCGGGCCAAGAATACAGCTGTATGGGACTGTCTTCTAATCCTTGCACAAATAAAATATCTGATTTGTGGCCATTGGTAAAATTCAGTAACGAACGATCAAAGTAGGGGGCAGGGTTGACTGTCGGTGATCCATAGCGGGCCCTTAGACCTGTGCAAGCTATGCTAACACCTATTAGACCCAACTCCTCTTGCTGACATCGATACCCCATATTCAGTGGGCCGGGGCCATTCGCTATCACCCCATTAGTTGGATGCATGGTATTAAGCCTGGTAACAAGGTAGCCTCCTTGCGAATGACCAGCAATAAAGATCTTTCGCGTGGTAATACTCAATTCTTGTTGCGCTTTATTCTTGACCCATAGTAAAGCGGCCTCTGCCTGAACAATATTGTCTCCCATCAAGAGATTTTCTTCTGGGTAGGCCACACTTACGATCATCATGTCCGAGCGATTGAGTATTCGCTTAAAGCCATCTAAGGTGTTGTAGGCTGCTTCTAGTATTTTGCTATCGAAGGCAACGGTACCATGGTAGACCACCAGCACATCAACTGTATCGTTTTGAGGCTTGTCTATGACCACATCGACTGAAACACCGTTATAGTTGATGTTTCGAACAACCCGGTAAGCCTTGTCAGGCAATGTGTTTTTGGTGCAAGCGGTTATCCAAAAAAAGGCTGTAAACAGCAGATAGAGGGGTCTTTTGTTCATTGATCTCGGCTTAACAAGCTATTTTTGACTTGGACAGGAGGTAAAGGTTTACTGCTCACCATTAAAAATAACATATGTTTTACAGCCGTTTCTTACTGTTTTTTATAAGTGTATTAAGTTTTCAGCTTGTATTTTCTCAGCAGGGATCACAACCTGTCAGTGACCCAAATATGGTGGCTGATTCTATAAAGGGTAGCGTAAATGCCAGGACCGTTGCCTTATTTGGTACAGACAGTTTATGTATAACGTATCATTCACCGGCCGTTCGTAAGCGGATCATCTGGGGAGGGCTGGTGCCCTTTGGAGAAGTGTGGGTAACCGGAGCTCATAATGCTACTACGTTAGAGACATCTGCTCCACTTTTGATCGGTCAAACTGAAATTGCTGCTGGTAAGTACGCCTTTTTTACCATACCCGGTCCCGACAAGTGGGTAGTAATCATCAATAAGAACTGGAATCAGCACCTGGCATGGGACTATGATGCCAAAGAAGATCTGGTAAGGGTAGAAGTGACGCCACTGCCAGCCCCTCACTTGGAGCGGCTGCAATATTTTATAACTCCCGCTAGCGGCACTAGCGGGAGTATTGGTATGCGATGGGAGAAGCTTATGATTGAATTACCGGTTCGAATTAAGTAGCTTGTTTTTTCGATACTGTTTTGCGCCAGTAGACGATACCGATAATTACCAATATCACCTGTGCCATGGCCCAAAACATGGTACTAAAATCACGGAGTTCTTTGCCTCCCCAATCCATAAAGTGGTGTTTGTGAAACATGGCAAAACTGTAACCCTCGAGCAGATCCGTATCGTCGACCCTTACGGATAGTTTGCCCGAGGAAGTCTCTACATAGTAGCGCTCGTTGAAGTTCGTATCAAAATCGACTCGCCAAACGGGTAAGCGTTTATTGACAAAGCCATATTCGCCTTCGAATTTGGTAATTAACTCAGTAGATTGGGCTGCTGTTGCGGGTTGTTTACTAAATAGCGAAGCCAGGTGGCGGGCATACATTTTCTCACCCTCTGGTAATACTGTATACTTTGAGGAGTGAACATAGTCTACGGTCGTTTTTCTTTTCTTTTCTCCTTGGCCTGCTTTGGGAGAAACTCCAGCGGGTTTATCCAACATTTTAGGAGTTGAGTAAACTTGCCAATAGAGCTGGTCATTCATATTTACGATACTGATATTGGTAATAGCTCCTTTTACGATCTTGGCAATACTGTCTGTATCTAGAGAAAGTGATGCGGCAGCGATCTTCTCGTTAGTAAAGTAGCTATAACGAGTGTCCGGTTTAAGCTTAGAGGCAGCGTGAAAAGCCCCACTAAAAGTAAACATCAACGTAAAAAGAGAAACGGCAGCAGCACTGCGGCGGTGCCTGTTACGGGCAGCTACCACCTCGTTACCCTTTTTGTTTTTTTCTTTTGTGTTAAAGAAAATGTACAAACCTATACAGGCTGTGGTAAAGGCAATGGCCAGTAAAAGGGACATTATTACATATCTCCATTTGCCAAGCACACTTAAAAACTCCCAGTTATGGAAAGTCTCAAAAATATCATCAAATAGCGCTCTTTTATTGTCGACGGCAAGCGAAAAACGGTCCGAAGTTGTCTCTACATAAATGCGTATGCCATCGGGTCTATCGAAGTTTACTTTGTAAACGGGGAGTAGTCGATTTACGAATTTGTACTCCTCATCAAAATTGGTAACCAAGTTAACGGCAGACACCTTACTGCCTTTTTCATTATTGAGTACACAGCTGGTGGCTGCATCACAGCAATCATAAGAAGCAGCTTGCTCTGCCGTTTCAGAATTGGCCTCATTCTCCGCTGCTGTTTTGGTGGTAAAACCAGGAAGCGGGTCTTGCCCTTCGAGAAATTGTTTAGCCAGGTAGCGAGCGTAGAGGTTATCCCCGTTTCGTAACTTTTTTCCGGTGGTAGTGCTAAAATAGACGGGCACTTCTTGTACCGAAGGTTGCACCTGATAGAACCAATTGGTGTCTATGCGGATGATCCTGAAGTTATGAATGGAAGACAGTTCGTTTTTGACCAGCACCTCTTGAAGAGGGACATTAATTTTTTTTGCATCGATGGGGGCCGGCTTGAGAAATTGAGTGGCTACAGCAGGACGAAAGGAGGTCATGATCGGATGCATAAAGCCGCTGAGTGCCCAAAGAGTAACCGGTAGTGCAATTAACAGACTAAGCCTGCGATGCCATTTGTAGAGTTGGGGGTTTTTCATAGTTTATTTTCTTGCCAGCGTTCCAAAATTATAACTGATACCAAAATTAATGTTTCGCGGTTCGCCCAGCGTGTAGTTTCTGCCGGCTGCGCTTCGCGTAGAATTGACTGCATAGTAGGCGTCAAAGACATTGACGATGTTTAACCAAATTTCCATGCCACGTAGCGCCTTTTGCTTGCTATTTGCAAAAGAGTAGCCAGTTCGGGCATTGAACACATCGAATCCCTGATAAGAGAAAAGATTCGCCTGGTCCATAAAGTAATCGCTCATCCCTTGCCATTCGGCCATTAGGCGAAACCCTTTTATTTTAGCAGGACGCCAGATGATCTCTGCGTTTCCAACAAAGCGAGGGGCGCTGTTGATCTCGTTGCCATTGAACTTTACTCCTCTTTCTATATACTCGACAAATTCGTGCTTGCTATACGAACCGCTAAATCGCACTTGTACCGTCTTAAACCAAGTTCCGTTAATCCCCATCTCGATTCCCTGGCTAAGTGTTTTTCCGGCATTGGCATTCCCAAAGCTGCCATCATCAAAACGAACACTAATAATGGTGTTACTTCCTTCGAGACGGTAGAGCGAAAAGTCCAGGCTTAGTTTAGACGGAACGATCATGGCCCATCCTCCTACCTCAAGATTGTTAAAAACCGAGGGCGACAGATCGGGGACTTTTACACCTCTATACAGCTCACCCACTTGAGGCGGTACAAATCCTCTGCTGTAGTTGGCATAGATGCCACGATTTTTTTGCAAGTTGTACGTAAAGCCAATTTTCGGTGCCCAGGCAGAAAATGTATTGGTAGTATCTTTTGATCCGGAAAAAGCAGAAGGTGGTAAGTAGTTGTCAAAATTATACCTGAAGCCATCATAGCGAAGCGAGGCTACCAGTCGGAAATTTTTGAACGGAGACAGCTCGGCATTCAAAAATCCTGCATAGTTCAGAATGTCGTTTCGGTAATCGGTTAGTAGACTGTCTTTTCTATCAATGTAGCTTACATACTGATTGGTAAGGGTGTCTTTTTTGATCCGAATATAGTTTGCGCGCTGAAAGTTGGGGCTATTATCGAGTGTTGCGCCTGCTACTATTACTGCTTCTTTCCAGTTGAACTTTTGGCGGTGTTGCGCAATGAGCACATAACTCTTAAAACTGTTTACACTTATTTCTCCATGGGCCAGGTCTTTTCTGCCTACCCAGTTATTACCAACTCTTCTATAATCATCTCTAACCCGAAAGGCTGCGTTTAGATCTAGTACATTCGATCGGTTTACAAGGCTTACCGTAGTTTTTGCTTCGTCGTTCCAGTCGTGGGTAAGGGTGCTTCTAAAGCGGCTTACCTGCATATTGCGCCAGGTAAAAGTGTGCTGGCTGGTAAAGGTCTTACGAGCGTATTGCACGCTATCTACCCCGCCATTCATATCGCTTGTATAGTTCATGTGGGTAAAACTATTTTCCCAGTTCGTTCTCTTGCCAAGTGCATAGTCGACTCTGGCTGTAAAAATGCCTTTGTTAAAATCGCTGTACGGCAAAAAACCATTTCTTCGCTCAGCGTAATACCCGCTAACATTTACTTTTAGCTTTCCGTTACTTAAACCTGTTTGTACATCGGCCCGTCTGTAGCCGAGATTATTGGTTTGCATCGATACCGTGGCGGTCGGTAGGGCCGTACCTGTTTGGGTAATAAAATTAACAGCACCACCAATAGCTTCGCCCCCATAGAGACTGCTGCTGGGGCCTTTTATTACTTCTATGTTCTTAACGGCCGCCATATTCATTTCCATGATGGCATTGTGATTAAACACACCGCTAGTGCGAACAGGAATACCATCTTCGAGGTACATAAAAACAGCCCTGGTGCCCATCGGTTGACGAATGCTCATGCTGTGTTGTTCATTTCCCAGATTGACCATATAGACTCCGCTAATCTTATTGATAAGCTGATCTACCGTTGAGGCTTTTGTTTCGTTGATGAGTTTGGTGCTGATCGTGCCAATCGCAATGGGAGCTTGGGAACGCTTTACCACATCTCGGTTAGCACTTACCACTACCTCGTCGAGATCGTTAACCAATTTTGGTAGTGCAACTTCTTTGGTGCGCTCTGTAATGGTTAGATTGATGGTTTGATAGCCGGCATAGCTGATGCTGACAGTCTTTATGCGATCCGGTACCACAAAGGATCCATCGCTGAGTGTGGTGATTTTATTTGCTTCGAAAGAGACAGTGGCTCCACGTAAGGGTTCTTTGGTGTCGAGGTCAAAAACTTTGATTTTGATGTCTTGTGCTACCAGCATATTGGCCAGTAGAATGCACAAGAGCATTGTACTATATTGTTTCACGAATGAGATGGTTTTAATAACAGAAAATTGCCCTCAGCAGGGTAGGGGGGCGAAGACTAATGGGTATAAACTATCCTGTTATTAGCGGTGGTCGAAAAATACCAGCGAGCGGTATTTCATGGGGGCAGCCAATGGCTGATAGGCGGTTCCGCTCTTTTTTATATGGGTTAGCGGGAACATAAATATCGAAAGAGTGGTGACAGGCCAATTTGATCTCCTCGACTGCTGCATTTTGTTGCTCGGTTTTGCCAGAGGTTTCCGTAGATAGCTCTTTTTCTAAAAAACAAGCACCCTCGCATTCAGAGCTTTCCTCATCTTTTTCAACACAAAGATTTTCGGCAATAAAGTCTTGGTTTAAGTAAAAAAGCGCAGCTCTTGAATAGTAAGCAGTAGCCTGAATTAAGAGGGCGGGTATAAGCAGGATGGCCACGAACGTTCGCATCTAAAGTAAAATTACGATATTTTCTGACATTCGTAACTTGCAGCATCAGCCTTCTTTCATAATGCGTTTGTGTATCCACTTATTTACCTAATAAGTTCAATATGATTAATTGGAAGAATAACGAGGTGCCTCAGCCTCCTTTTATCGCCTCTATCTTTAATTACTATTTATCTGATCAGCTTGATGGTTATAGGGAGTATGATGAACTGACCCTCGAATTGGCTAAGCAGATGCCTGGCTATTTGGGATACGAGAGTTTTAAGCATGATGGGCGCGGTGCTTTTATTAGTTATTGGAAAGATATGGAAGCTGTGCGGGCATGGGCCAGTGATCCTAAGCATATCGAGGCAAAGCAAAAAGGTAAGTCGACTTGGTATCGTTATTATCATAGTGTTATTGCCGAAGTAAAGTCGCTACATCTACATTCTTTAGGGGGACATTGAGCTGATTTTTTCACCGCTTGCTCAGTCTCATATTTTACAATAACTATACTTAATAGAGTTATTCAGCGTTCTTTGTTTTTAGGTAAATGTAATTCAAGTGATTACACTTAATTTTTTTGCATATATTTATGTAGTTTTTCGACCAAAACCACTAACTGCTTGTATGCAAAAGAATCTAATTAGTCTATCCATAGCCGTTTTGTTATTTAATATTGTAGCGAGCTCACAAACTTTAACTTGTGGCACCAGCAGCGTTACGTTTACCTATGCTGGTGCTTCTGTTACCTACGGTACTGTTACCAACCCCGCTACAGGGCGCTGTTGGTTAGACCGAAATCTCGGAGCTTCTCAAGTGGCTACATCCTCTACCGATGCCTTGGCATATGGTGATTTATTTCAGTGGGGAAGGGGGGATGATGGGCATCAACTTAGAACATCCGGCACCTCATCATCAGCTTCTTCGTCCACGTCCCCGGGTAATCTTTTTATAACTACGAATCCTTGGTACACTGGTTCTAGTGTTTTGTGGCAGGGAGTTGATGGTATAAATAATCCTTGTCCTAGCGGATGGCGTGTGCCAACTAAAGCCGAATTAGACCAAGAACTCGGTAGTTGGGTCACTCCAAATAGTGCTGGCGCTTTTGCCTCCCCACTTAAATTACCCTTAGCTGGTGCACGTATCTTCGATGGTAGAATCTTTTTTCTTAATTCCGGCGGCTATTATTGGAGCAGTACTATGGCCTCTATTAACAACTCCAATTACCTTACGTTCGCTTCTTCTTCTGCATCAACAGGCGATGTCGGAAGGGTGGTCGGTCATTCGGTGCGTTGCATAAAGGCTTGCCCGACAGAGACTGATCCTGGTACGTTGAGTGGCAACCAAACCATCTGCATTGGCACCACTAGCTCTTTTAGTTCTACCGTGTCGGGAGGTACCTGGAGCTCCTCTAATACTACCATTGCCACCGTTAATACATCGACTGGTCTGGTAACTGGAGTTAGCGGTGGTACAACTACAATTAGTTACACAATCGCAGGTACCGGCAGTTGTCCTGACGTTACAACTACCAGAGCAATAACAGTTACGGCTGCAACTACTTTTAATACCAGTTCTATTACTATTTGTCCTAATTCAGCGTATCAGGTTGCTCTTACAACGGCTTCGCCTGTCTCAAATGGTTGGAGCTGTACGGGAGCCGGTATTAGTGTTACCGACGGTTTTATAACGACCGGTTCTTCTACCGGCGCAGGTACTGTTAACTATACAGATGGCTGTAATGTGACCGTAAGTGCAGTGGTAAATGTTACTGAAATTACCTATGTTAATAAAATAGTAATAGACCGAGTAGGTGCTTATCGATATAGCGGTAGTCCACAAGGGCCAGTATTGTCTGGTACCGCTATCAACTATGTGGGCTATGATGGCTATACATATGGTGGACAGAGTAGGCCTAGCGATGTTGGATTTTATCGCGCCAATATTCAATCCGGTAGCGCGGCAGGCTGTCCGACTACGTTCTATATCTACAATTGCACTACTTGTACTCCCATAGCTAATGAGCATGTCTACTCCACAGAGCCCAGGTCTGTTCAAATAGGTGCTCAGATTTGGATGGCTGATAACTTAAATGTATCTACCTACCGGAATGGAGACCCGATTGCCGAGGTAACTGATGCGGGAACTTGGACCAGTATAACTAGTGGTGCCTGGAGTTGGTACGATA
>Ga0315903_10004724_pt1 | contig 18065 bp, 15 predicted proteins | sample LakEriMetagenome_7_FD_203524 | JGI IMG/M metagenome (GOLD analysis project Ga0315903, IMG submission 203524) | Freshwater fungal communities from buoy surface, Lake Erie, Ohio, United States - Buoy 2 MA119 | ecosystem: Environmental > Aquatic > Freshwater > Lake | place: USA: Lake Erie, Ohio...
CCAAACCGGCGTTGGCCAGATTGATTTTCTTGGCATTGGCTTTGATGTAGGCCGTTAACTCTTGCATGTTTTTGGCGGGCAAGTCTTTTCGGCCAATGAGGGTCATGGGCACGTCGACAGCCTGGCTGACATACTCAAAGTCAGTCATGGGGTTGAAGGCCATTTTTCGATACAGCGCAGGGGCCGTTGACATGCCGTTGTGATGAATCAGAAAGGTATAGCCATCGGGGGCAGCCTTGGACACAAAGCCACCGGCCAAAGTGCCACCTGCGCCCGGCTTGTTTTCAACCACCACGGTTTGGCCTAAAGTTTTGCTCATGTTAGCGGCCAGCGTACGGGCCACAATGTCAGTTGGGCCGCCAGCGGCAAAGGGCACCACCAAAGAAATGGATTTGGTGGGGTAGCCTTGGGCCGAAGCGCCGAAGGGCACCATCAGAACGACCAAGCTAGCGAGAAGGGCGGAAGCTAATTTCATTTTGCAGACTTTCAAAGGGAGTTCAACGATGCTTGGGATGATAGTCACTCACATTTGACTGTGCAATCCAATAACTGTCGGTCCTAATGACTGTTTACCCTAAGTCAGCCCCTAAATCTGCTAGATTGTCAATTAGCAGGGCTTAAAGTCGCATGTCTAGCGTGAGGTTGAGTTGGGGCTTGGCATAGCGATCGGTGCGCGTGTAGTCGCCATTTGAAAGCAAGCTCAAGGTGCTGCCATTGGGCGGGCCAAACTGCTGAACGCCTGCACTTGCTGCCGCTCTGAATGACATGGTGGGACTCAGCGGCATCATTGCAAACAAGTCAATGCTTTTTGTCGGTGAGCGGTTGAAAAATTGCTCTGCACTTTGGCGGGTGTTGTAGCCAGGCGTGAAGCTCAGGTTGCCACCCACACTGAGAGGTAAACCACTGATGCGCTGATCAAAGCCCAAATTAGCCGACCAAGGTTGCTGTCCGTCTAGGCGATTGTCTGGGCCGGGCAGTGCCGCAATGCTTGAGCGGTAAAAGCTCAGTGAGGTGCGCAGGTTGAGCGCTTTGGCATGGCCCAATAGTTGGGGCATCAAGTCGGAAGCGCGGCCGCGCAGTTCAAACTCAAGGCCACTGGTGACCGCATCCGAAAAATTTTGAGGCTGCGTGATCCAGCGCGGTGCTGCAGCCCAAGACACGCTGCGCAATTCGGTGAGGTTTCTGACCACATTGGTGAGGTTGCGATGAAAGATACCCACACTGAAAATACCGTCGTTGCTTAAATAATTCTCGTAGGCGATGTCTAGGCCTGTTGCCAACTCTGGGCGCAGTGCGGGGTTGCCAATGCGATCGGGTGATAAATAGGTGTTCGTCTGGTTGGTATTGGTGTAAGCACCATTGATGACGGGGCGCGACAACAGGGCGTTCAGGCCAGGCGCTTTGTAACTGCGCGTTAAGCTGGCACGCACCATGTCGCGACGCTTGGGGTCAAATTTGTAAGTGACGTGCGCAAGCGGCGAGAGCACACTGCTGACATTGACCACAGGCATGGCTGCATTGCGACTTTCAGAGGCAATGCGTTCATTGCGAAGGCCCAAATTGAGTTGCCACTGGGGTGAAATTTCCCACTCATCTTGAATGTAGTAGGCCTGGCGTCGCATTTGCGCCTGAAAGGGTTGACCCTCAAAGCTGGGCAACAAGGCCTCGCCTGCCCCATTGGTGGTGGTGCGCTTTTCTTGCCGGTCTCGGTTCTCTAAATCCCAACCCGCGGTCAGGGTGTGTGAACTGCCAAGCAGTTGGCTGTATTTGCCTGCTTGAGTAACGGTGTCATCTTGGTTAATGCCCGCAGTTCGCAGTTGTGTAGCGCCTGCGCGCAGGTTGCGCAAATCGAAGGCGGAGCGGGATTGCTGAACGCCTGCCTTGATTTCAATCCGTTGGTCTTCGCTGAATCGGTTGATCCAGGTGAGGTTGCCACGGCGATTTTCCCAATAGCCACCTTGAATGGCATCGTCGTCAAAGACTGGGTTGCCAGAAACCGCTTGATTGACATAGTCGGTGCGGTAGTTCCAATAGCCTTTTTGGAAAAAAGTAGCCAGTGCAATGGTTTGCTCGTCGCTCACCTTGAAATTAAAACGCGGGGCAACGTTGTAGCCCCAACCCTGAGAGGTGCCTGTGCCCAATTGCTCCGAGAGCGCGGGTTGCCCATCGGAGCCCGCCATTTTTCGGTCAACCAGGTTGCGCACTTGGCGATGCCATTCGAAAAGAGAAATGGGCAAGGACATGTTGAAGGGTCCAACAGATTCAGTGATCGAATAATTCACGTTGCCCAAGGGCCTGTCTTTGCCTGTGCGAAGCCCTAAACGCAAATTGCTCAAAGAGCGACGCGTGACCTCTTTCAAAATGACGTTGATGGAACCAGCAACAGCTTGTGAACTTTGTTCGGCGGTAGAGGCCTTGATGACTTCAATGCGCTCAATTTGGGAAGGACTCAGTTGGTCTAAGTTGAAGCCTGGCGGGGCAGGGTCACCGTTGATCAGAATTTGGGTATAGCCGGCGCCGAGGCCTCGCATGCGCGGGCCGTCGGTGTCCACGTTCACACCTGGTAGCCGCCGCATCACATCGAGTGCATTGGTGTCGCCGTAGCGGTCTAGTTCTTCACGGCCATAGATTTGTTTGGCAAAACTGGCAGCACGACGCAGTTCGGTAGAGCCTTGTCTGGCCACAATTTCTACGCGCTGTATGACGCTGGTCTGGGGGCTGCCACTGGACTCTGCAGGGCTTCCGACACTGACATCTTGCGCAAAGACGGCGAAGGGTGACAAGAGCACCAGGGCCCCAAAGAGGTCTGTCAACTTGGTAGGCTTGTGTTGGCTGATGGGGCAGATCTTGTGCCAAGCGCATGTGCTTGAGGGGCAATTCATATGAAACCAAAAAAACGCAATGTGAGCTATCTTAGTCAATAATCTGAGAGTAAGACAATTCAAAATCAAATGACACTTCATTAGAGACAAAGAGGAATGAGCCCATGGTCCGTAAGGTATTTATCACGGGTGCCACAAGCGGTATTGGTGAGGCTATTGCACAAGCCTTTCAAGCTGAAGGTGCACACGTTGTGGCAACAGGTGCCACCGATCTGGAAGTAGCCAATGCGCACCAAAAATCTGCCAATGCTGGCATTGACTTTCGAGTTCTAGATGTTCGCGACCTGGCTGCTGTTCAGAGCTTGGTGGGGGCACTCTCCGAGCTGGACGTGGTGGTCAATTGTGCGGGTGTCATTCAACGCGCCATAGAGTTAGAGCCCGAGGCGTTTGCCCGCACAGTCGATATCAACCTGAATGGCACCATGCGCGTTTGCGCGGCTGCTCGCGAAGGCCTTAAAGCCCGGCGCGGTTGCATTGTGAACACAGCCTCCATGCTCAGTTTCTTTGGTGGTGGTTTGGTGCCGGGCTACAGTGCTAGCAAAGGGGGCGTTGCTCAATTGACCAAATCTTTGGCCATTGCTTATGCAGATGACGGTATACGTGTCAACGCGGTAGCCCCTGGGTGGATTGCGACGCCTCTGACGCAAGCCTTGCAAGACGACCCCCTTCGTGCTGCGCCCATCTTGGCTCGAACGCCCATGAAGCGCTGGGGCACGCCCGCGGATGTGGCGGGCCCCGTTCTATTCTTGGCCAGTCCGCAAGCGCAATTTGTGACAGGCGTCGTGTTGCCTGTTGATGGTGGTTATTTAATTTCCTAGCGCAGAGGAATTTCTCTAAATCCACTTTTTTTCGATAGGATGCATTGATGACATCCTTGGAATTAACGCTCTTGTACCTTTTGGCCGCCGTGCTGGGTGTGGTGGGCTGTCGTCTGATGAAATTGCCCCCCATGCTGGGCTATTTGCTGGTGGGTGTGTTGATTGGCCCCAATGCCTTGGCCTTGGCGCAAAACTCTGAAGGTATTCGCCATCTGGCCGAGTTTGGCGTGGTCTTTTTGATGTTTGTCATCGGCCTCGAATTCAATTTGCCAAAGTTGAAGTCCATGAAAAGGCATGTGTTTGGACTGGGTTTGCTGCAGGTGGTGCTCACCATGGTGTTCATCACCGTGGCGTCTCTGTTTTTGAGCAGCATGGCGCCCACTTTGTGGCAAATGAGTTGGCAAACTGCAATGGCATTGGCGGGTGCATTGGCAATGAGCAGCACGGCCATTGTGATCAAGCTTATGTCGGACAGTTTGGAATTGGACACTGAGCATGGCAAACGGGTGGTGGGCGTGTTGCTGTTCCAAGATTTGGCGGTCGTGCCATTGTTGGTGCTGATTCCTGCGCTCAATGCGCCAGCAGAACAATTGATACCAGCTTTGTTACTGGCAGCGCTCAAAGCCACGGTGTTAATTACCTTGTTGCTAACGGGAGGCCAGCGGCTGATGCGATGGTGGCTGCTGTTGGTGGCACGTCGACAAACCGAAGAGCTCTTTGTTTTGAATGTGTTGTTAATCACATTGGGATTGGCATGGTTAACAGAGCTGGCCGGGCTTAGCTTGGCCCTTGGCGCCTTTGTGGCTGGCATGTTAATTTCAGAAACTGAATTCAAGCACCGCGTCGAAATGGACATCAAACCGTTTCACGATATCTTGCTTGGCTTGTTCTTCATCACCATCGGCATGATGCTTGATTGGCGCATTATTTGGGATCGATGGGCCTTTGTGTTGTTCTTGGTCACGGTACCAGTGGTCTTTAAATTTGTACTGATCGCTGCGCTCGCACGTCTCACTGGCGCAAGCGAAGGCATTTCCTTGCGCACAGGTTTGTACCTGGCGCAAGCGGGCGAGTTCGGTTTTGTGTTGCTGACGCTGGGTGGTCAAAACCAGTTGATTCCTGCAGATTGGCTTAATCCTGTGCTGGCCAGCATGGTGCTTTCGATGTTGGCCACGCCCTTCATTGTCATGAACGCCAACCCATGGGTGATGAAATGGTCTGCCACCGACTGGTTGCAGCAATCACTGGCGATGACGCAGATTGCGCAGAAAAGCATGGACATTGACAAGCACATCATCATTTGTGGCTATGGGCGATGTGGCCAGAATTTAGCCAAGTTGCTCAAGATTCAAAAAATTCCTTACATCGCCCTCGATATGGATCCTGACCGAGTGAGCCGGGCTCAATCGCATGGCGATCAAGTTGTCTATGGCGACGCAGCGCGCTTGCAGGCGCTGATGGCGGTAGGTATTGTGCGTGCCAGTGCGGTGGTTGTCACTTATCTTGACAATGCTTCGGCTTTTCGTGTCATTGCACTGACCAAAGAGCACGCACCCCAAGTGCCTGTGATTGTCAGAACACAAGACGATATCGATTTAGAAAAATTTCAAGCTGCCGGTGCTGCAGAAGTGGTGCCAGAAACCATTGAAGGCTCTTTGATGTTGGCTACGCACGCGCTTGTCATGGTAGGCGTTCCCATGAAGCGTGTCATTCGGATGGTGCAAGATCAAAGAAATCAGCGCTATGCCTTGCTGAAAGATTTTGATCACGGAAGCGAAGATTAATTGGGGTCAGATCAACATTAAATTAATGTTGATCTGACCCCAATTATTAAAACGGGTACTGGCGGGGGGTGGTTTGGATGGTGATCCAGCGCAGTTCGGTGAACTCGTTGATGCCGGCCTTGCCGCCGAAGCGGCCGTAGCCGCTGCCTTTGACGCCGCCGAAAGGCATTTGGGCTTCGTCGTGCACGGTGGGGCCGTTGACGTGGCAAATGCCTGAGTCAATTTTGCGGGCCACGTTGTAGGCGCGCGCAATGTCGCGGCCAAACACACTGGCCGACAAGCCGTACTCGTTGTCGTTGGCGCACGCAATGGCTTCTTCAACGCCCTTCACACGCACAATGGCTTTAACGGGTGCAAAACTTTCCTCGCGGTAAATTCGCATGGCCGGAGTGACATGGTCTAGCAAGGTGGCGGGCATGAGAGTGTCTGTTGATTTGCCGCCGCACACCAACTTGGCGCCTTTGGCAATCGCGTCATCAATCAGGTCGTTGCAATGTGACACGGTGTTCATACCAATGACACTGCCCAGCACCACAGGCTCGGGTTTACGGGGGTCACCCAAGGGCAAGTTTTTGGCTTTATTGGCAAAGCGTTTGACAAACTCATCGGCAATTTTTTCGTCCACCACAATGCGCTCAGTGCTCATGCAAATTTGGCCGCTGTTGGCAAAGCTGCCAAAGGTGGCGGCGTTGACGGCGTCGTCAATGTCGGCGTCGTCCAAGATCACCATAGGGGCCTTGCCGCCCAATTCCAAGATCACTGGTTTCAAATACTTGGCGCAAGTGAGCGCGAGGAGTTTGCCCACTTTGGTCGAGCCAGTAAAGTTAACGCGCCTCACCGCGGGGTGAGCCACGATAGCCTCAACCACCGACGCAGCGTCGGCCGGTGCGTTGGTGATGTAGTTCACCACGCCTGGTGGAAAGCCAGCTTCTTGAAACGCTTCAACAATCAGCTGGTGTGTTTTGGGGCAATTTTCTGAGCCTTTTAAAATGACGGTGTTGCCACAAGCCAAGGGCGTGGCGATGGCACGTACACCCAAAATAACAGGCGCATTCCAAGGCGCAATGCCCAAAATGACACCGGCGGGTTGACGGATGCCCATGGCCAAATTGCCTGGCACATCGGAGGGAATCACTTCACCCGCCACTTGGGTGGTAAGTGCAGCCGCTTCGCGAATCATGCCAGCTGCCAAGAACACATTGAAGCCAGCCCACATGCCCGTGGCGCCTGTTTCTTCGGGCACCGCCTTGACAAACTCGGGTGTTTTGGCTTCTAGTTTTTCAGCTGCTTTTAAAAGCAAGGCGCGTCTTTCGTTGGGGCCTACATCGCACCATGTTTTGAACGCTTCAGCCGCTGCTTCCACCGCCAAAATAGCATCGGCAGGGGAGGCCGCGGGTGCGCGGGTGGCCACGGTGCCATCGAGTGGGTTGCGACGCTCGAAAGTGGCGTTGTTTTCGGCACTCACTTTGAGGCCGTTGATGAGCATGGACATGTCAGACATGGAGAGTCTCCTAGAGATCTTTAAAAATTAAGTTGAACGCACAGTTTTTTCTAGCGCTTGCGAAGCAGTGCGTGTGTCGCTGGCGGCAGCGCCTAAATAGGCTTCTTGAATGACTGAGGAACGAGCCAGCAACTTGGATGAGCCATGGGCCACCAACACACCGCGCTCAATCACATAACCGCGGTCGGCCACTGCCAAGGCTTTGCGTACGTTTTGCTCCACCATTAGCAAGGTGGTGCCTTGGTCTGCAATGCGTCTGGTCATGGCCAGCAATTCATCGACCATGCGAGGCGCCAAACCAAGTGATGGCTCATCGAGCATCAGCAAGCGAGGGGCCGACATCATGGCGCGAGCAATGGCCACCATTTGTTGTTCGCCACCGCTCATGGTGCCGGCCAATTGAGTGGCGCGTTCACGCAGTTTGGGAAAGTCTTGCAGAACCATTTCCAAGCGCTCATGGCGGATGTTTGGTTTTTGCAGCCAACCACCCAGCTCTAAATTTTCAAGCACCGTCATTTGTGGAAACAGCTGGCGGCCTTCAGGCACCAAAGCCACGCCTGCTTTGACAATTTCGTGAGCTTTTTCGGGAAGGTCTTCGCCGTCTAAAAGCACCTCACCGCGCATTGGAATTTGCCCAGACAAGGCACGCAGCAAGGTGGTCTTGCCTGCACCATTGGGCCCCAAAATCACAGTTAGGCCAGGCAACACATCAAAGTTGAGTTGGCGAATCACTTCAAACGGGCCATAGCCTGCAGACAATCCACGCACACGCAATTGCGCCTTGCCCGAGCCACCCAGAACAAACGCTTGAGGGCGATACCACATCATGTGAGACCCTCTGAATCGTTCACCATTTCATCGCCCAAATAAGCTTCAATCACTTCTTTGTTGCGCACCACGTCCGATGGTTTGCCGTCGGCAATCATCTTGCCTTGGTTCAGCACAATCACACGCTCAACATGTTTGAGCAACACTTTCACAGCATGCTCAATCCAAATGACAGAGAGGTCTAACTCATCGCGCAAGCGCCTGATAAGTCGTGCCATTTCTTCTACTTCAATTTCGGTCAGGCCTGCAGCCACTTCGTCTAACAACAAAATGCGAGGGCGCGTAGACAAGGCCATGCCAATTTCTAACACGCGTTGCTGCGAAGGCGTAATGGCCCCTGCGGGAAGGTCGGCTAACGCAGACAAACCAATGACCGACAAAATGCTGGCGGTATCGCGAAGGGCCCAAGGTACGCCTTTTTCTTCGCCCCAAAACACATACTTGCGAGGCCTGCGTCCGGCAAACATCAAACCAAAGCGAATGTTTTCGCTCACGGGTAAGTCGCTGAACACACGCGGTGTTTGAAAAGTTCGGGCTAGGCCGCGCTTGGCAAACTGGTGCGGCAAAGCGCCCGTCAATGACCTTCCGTCCACTTTGAGCTGGCCCGAAGTGAGAGGCGTGACGCCAGAGATGGCATTGAAGAAAGTGGTTTTGCCAGCGCCATTTGGCCCCATGATGCCCACCAGTTCGCCCGCCGCAATGTTCATGCTGACAGCATCCACAGCGGTTAAGCCGCCAAAGCGCACCGTCACATCTTTGGCTTGAAGCAAATAGTTTTCAGAGGCCGACAATTCGTCTCTCCTTGGCGCGTTGCTTATCGCGTGCTTTGTCGCCACTCCATTCGTAGCGCGTGTCCTTGTACCACTGACGCATGTCTTGGTACCAGTCTTTGAAAGTTTGCCAGCGCATAGAAGCCAAGCCACCTGGCAAATACAACACACTCAAAATGAGCAACAGACCTAAAGTCATCATGTAAATTTGCGGTGCTTGCAAGCGCAGTGTTTCGGCCAAGATGCTGAACACAATGGCTGCAATGAGGGGGCCCCACAAAGTCATGGCGCCACCAATCAAAGCAATCAACACAGTTTGAAATCCGATGAACGGATTGAATGCGGTGTGCGGATCGATGTAGGTCCAGCGCACCGCCATGGCAGCGCCCACGCCGCCTGCTACTGCAGCTGTCAATGCAAAGCCTGCCACCTTCACCCAGCGCGTGTTCACGCCCAAGGTTTGCGCGCGTTGTTCATCGCCGCCAATGCCCAACAAAGCGAGGCCAAAACGTGTGCGACGCAGGCCAATTGAAAGTCCCACCGTGACCACAGCCAAGAGCAGCACCGTGTGATAGATGGTGCTCATCTCGGGCACCGTGGTGAGCACGCGGCCCACTGTGCCATGCACAGATTTCTCGTAATAGCTAATGGCGTGTCGAATGAGTTCGGCCATGCCAAATGTGAGTACTGCAAAATAGGTGCCGCGCAAATGCAAAACGGCCAATCCCATGACGACAGCCACAGCAGCTGCAATGGCCGAGCCCAAGGCAATGGCGCTGGCCCATTCCATGCTGTCTAAATTCATGGCGGTGGTGTAAGCACCCAAGCCAAAAAATGCCGAAGTGGCCAAAGACAAATAGCGCGAGCTGCCGCAAAAGAAGCCCCAGCTGGTAGACAAAGCCACATACATCAAACAGGTGAGTGCCATGGAGAGGGCAAACTCACTGCCGTAACTGGGCAGTGCCAAGGCCCATCCGGTGAGTCCGAAGAGAACCAGAACATCTCGCCAAAGGTTTGTGTTGGAATTCATTTGCTAAACAAACCTTTAGGACGAAACAAAAGCACGCCAATGAAAACGACATAGGACAAAAGTGCTTTAAGCGAAGGGTTGGTAAAGTGCATGCCAAAAGCTTCAATCACACCCAGCATCAAGCCACCCGCAAGCGCGCCGCCCATGCTGCCAAAGCCGCCCAGGGTAATCACAATCAAAGCCGTGACGGTGTAGGGTTCGCCCATGGATGGAGAAATGGTGTAGGCCATGGACAACAAACAACCGGCCAAGCCAGAAAGGCCCAAGCCAATGCCAAACATGAGTGGGTGCAAAGTGCGGGTGTTGATGCCCACAAGTTGGGCGCCCACTTGAGACTGCATGAGCGCACGCACGCCTTTACCAAGCAAAGTCTTTCTAAGTAAAACCATCAAGCACAAGCTGAAAACCAAGGCCATGGCAAACACCAGCAATTTGTTGCCTGCAAATTGGGCGCCGCCCATGGCAACTGGGTCTGCCATGAAGTCGTAGCCCCGCAGTTCGCCGCCCCAAATAGAGGACACCAAGTTTTGAATGAGGAACATCAATCCAAAAGCCACCATCAAGCCTCGCGCCTCGAAGATGTCGATGTTGGGCGAGGTGGCCGTTAAGCGCCTAAAGCACAGCCAATGAATGGCCAAGCCCAAGCCCATGAGCACCACAAACGAAACGGGAATCATCAGGAGTGGCGAAATTCCGAAGCTGGTTTGCACCATCCAGGTGAGGTAGGCACCCAGCATCAAGAATTCGCCATGCGCAATGTTGAGGATGCGCATCAGGCCGTATTGCAAATTCAGCCCTAGCGCAACCAACGCATAAATGCCGCCTGTGATGAGCCCGCTGACAATCAGCTCAAGCCAAGCGGTAGCAGACACAAATCATTTCCAGGCAGGTTTGTTGGGATTGAGTTTGGCGGTTGCAAGCTTGGTGGGCCATACCACTTCAAACTCACCGTTTTGCCATTGGCTCACGGTACCGGGTGTGGCAATGTTTTCGCTACCAGAGAACTTCACATCGCCAATGATGGTTTTGTGATTGGTGTTGGCAATGTAGTCCCGCAAAGCTTTGCGGTCTAAGCCGACTTGCTTCACGCCAGCCGTCAAAATTTCCAGGCCAGCCCATGTGTGGCCGCTGGCCCAGCGATCGGGTTCTTTGCCAGGAAACTTTTTGACGTGTGCATCAAAGTAAGCCTTGGCAGCGGGGCTGGTTTTGGCGTTCCACGAGCCCATGCCCATCACGCCTTCTGCGCCGGCGGGGGTCATGACATTGCGGTACAACTGGAAGGCGGTGCCCACAGAAGCGTAGAAGAACTTGGGATTGAAGCCAACTTCCTTGGCTTGTCGGCTGGCCAAGATGGTGTCGGGTGGATAGGTGAAGCCCACAAATGCATCGGGGTTCTTGTCCTTGATGGCACGCAGAACAGGCGACAAATCTTTCACGCCGCTAGGGTAGCTTTTCTCTTCAATCAGCTGAATGCCGCTGCCTTGCAAAGCAACTTTCAGTGCGGCGTAGTTTTCCAAGCCAAACAAATCGTCAACATAGATAACAGCCAGTGTTTTTACGCCATTGGCTTTGAACATGTCAACCAAAGCGTTGGTCATTGGTTGGGGCTGTTGAAGCAGCAAGAAGAAGTAGGGCAACTTCATCTCGATCAATTTTCTGCTGAGGGCCGTGGGGGCCAAAAATGGATAGCCAAAGCGGTTGGCCAAGGGGGCCACCGCAAAGTTGGCATTGCTGCCCCAAGGTGGCAAGACTAAGTCAACCTTGTCTGAGCCCATGAGTTTTTCGTAGGTGCGGACGCAGGTTTCAACGTCGCTGCGATCGTCGGAGCTGATGAGCTCAATAGGGCGCTTCACGCCTTTGACATCCAGACCACCTGCGGCATTGACTTGCTCTGCCCACAAGAGGTAGTTGGGTTCTTGGCTGACTTGAGCACCACCGGTCCATGGGCCTGTGCGGGCCATGGCATAGCCAATGCGAATAGGTTTGGGTTGGGCGTGAATGGCGGGTGCCAAGCTGGCCACGCCAATGGCTGCAGCGCCTTGAAGAATTTGGCGACGTGAGGTCATGAGGGGTCTCCTTTGGTATTTTTAGCCCCACATCCTACCAACTTCGGTAAACCCTTGCCAATAATTGGGGTCAGATCAGCATTAATTTCCAATCAAAAGGAGAAGTGGCTAATGGGGGCTTCCTCATGGTGGGGTACCACAAATCGTCAGCCCCCATTAGCCACTTCTCCTTTTGATTGACCAAATTAATGTTGATCTGACCCCAATTATTTTTTACGTGGCAATTTTTTGCCGCTTTAAGCTGGCATTGTTTATGCGTAAGTCTTTGTGATTGGCTGATTTCTTGACATTCAATTTTTATTGAGCATTTTTGCATTAGGTCTAACGAAACAGCCAATCAACTAATTTCATTTAGAAGTCCTTGCAAACAGAAGAGGTTAAGACACACAGTTTGAAAGACCGAAAGGCGTCCGTACCATGGATACTTCAATTTCTCTCCGCGTTAACGACAATTCTCGGCAGTGGGGTGGCAATCATTCACCTCAAGGTGAAAGGCAAAACCGCCGCAAGCAAAAGCTGGAAGCATTGCTGCAAAGCATCCATGTCGGCGATCTGGAGGCTGCGCGACAGGCTTTCATTGCACTTGTCAACTTCGATCTCTCTGTGTCTACTGACCCCTATCTCACAAAGATAGGCGCTGCATTGCAAAGCAGTAACTTATACGCTGCCAAGCACTTTGCCCAGGAATTACAAAACCGTGGCGGCCAACTTCAATCGCTGCCAATGGATGGCCATGGCGTTAAACAAATGGGTGAAAGCCTAGCTCCGCAAAACGTCTACTCAGGACTGCTTCGGATTGATCTGTCTGCTTGAGGCTTAAGACGCAGGTGTGACAAGAGTACCTGAAATCTTCAGCCCCCTTGGCCTCTACCCTCACTGATTGACCGAATTAATGTTGATCTGACCCAATTCAATTTCATCACTTGTTTTGCTTTCTAAACTCCCAAGGCGGGATTGGATTTTTGTCTTTCCAGATGCCGATGGTTTTGGTTCTTGCTGCAAGTTCAGCCTGCGCATAGGCGTCACGTTCCTCTGTGGTCTGCTCAGACTCATATTGCTTGTAGTGCCAAGCCATGCCCAATTTAACTTGTTCTAAGCAAACATCATTGCCGTTGAGCACCACCTTGCCCACGATTCTTCCGTATTTGTCTTTCTTTTGAAACTCAACAGTCACTTGCTTGCTGTGAACCAGTTGGTGTAAAGACTGCTTTGACTTTTGTCCAAATTCCTGCGCTTTCTCTGGCGCATCAATGCCTTGAAGGCGAATTTTGTGTTGGGCTTTGTTGTCGTCCAAAACTGTCAAGGTATCGCCATCGGCGACGCCTACCACTTTGCCTTGAATGGTTCCCGCACTCAGGCTGCAGCTAAAGGAGAGTAAGGCAAGGGCAAATAGTTTTCTAAGACGCATCGCTCATTGTGACAAATTTAATTGGGGTCAGATCAACATTAATATTAATGTTGATCTGACCCCAATTCATATAAGTTCACTAAAAAGCCAGTTGAAAGCTAGAATTTTGCAAAGTTCCGAAAAAAAAGAAATTCATGACACCTCAAACATTGTTGAAACATATCGACGAAGGTCAATTATGGTCGAGCGAGGAATTGGCTGGCAATCCTGCCGACGTGTCGCAGGCTTATCAAACGGCTTTGCAAGTTCGAAAGCTAAGGGAGGCACGGGGTGAGCAACCGCGAGGTTTCAAGATTGGCTTTACCAATCGCAGCATTTGGGAGCGCTACCAGGTGTTCGAGCCCATTTGGGGTACGGTTTGGAATACCACTTTAACCATGGCTAACTCGCAGGGCGAGGGCACTGTGGACATCAGCCACATGAGCCAGCCGCGGCTTGAACCCGAGTTGGTGTTTGGCATGCGCTGCACGCCGCCTTCAGAACTTACCGCGCAAAGCTTGTTTGAGTCCATTGAGTGGATATCCTCTGGTTTTGAGATCGTTCAATCACATTCGCTTGATTGGAAATTCAAAGTGGCCGATACAGTTACTGACAGTGGCTTACATGCTCATCTTCTTGTTGGTCAGCAGGTGCCAGTGAAAGACTTAGCCGCTACTGGAAAGCAATTGCATGAGTTGCTTGCAGGTATGTCGCTAGATTTGGTACATGAGGGCAAAGTGGTTGAGAAGGGATTTGCCACTAATGTCTTGGATAGCCCTCTAATGGCTATGCTGCACTTTATGAAATCACTTCGTCAGTGCCCCGGTGCACCAGATGTAAAAGCAGGAGATGTGATTACCACCGGCACTTGGACCGATGCGTGGCCGTTGGTGGCAGGGCAGACATGGGAGAGTCGTTATGTCTCACCACTCACTGGCTTGAAAATTAGCCTCGTGTAAGAAATTAATGTTGATCTGACCCCAATTAATCTGTCAGTCGAACTTGATGCCAGACTCTTTGATGACTTGAGCCCAGCGGGTTTTCTCAGCAGCAATAAAAGTACCCAGTGCTTCGGGCTGCGCAGTGCGAACTTCAGTGCCCAACACAGCCAGCTTCTCGCGCATCTCTTGCGTGGCCAAAATTTTGGCAACCTCGGCATTCAACTTGCCCACCACATCACGGGGCGTGCCTGCAGGTGCCAGTAAACCTTGGTAAGAACCAGTTTCAAAACCAGGCAGCGTTTCTGCAATGGTTGGAACTTCAGGTGCCGAGCTCACTCGCTGCGCGCTGGAAATAGCCAAAGCCCGAATGCGTCCAGACTTCATGGTGGGGTAAGTGGCCAACATGCCATTCATGATCACATTGGCTTGACCGCTGGCCACATCGGCCACCGCTTGTGAGCCGCCCTTGTAGGGAATGTAGGCCCAGTTAATGCCAGTGCGCTGTGCAAACGCAATGCCTGCCAAATGCGGCGCGCCGCCAGTACCAGAAATGGCGAAGTTCAGCTTGCCAGGGTTGGCCTTGGCGTAGTCAATCAGCTCCTTCACATTGTTCACTGGCACCGAAGGATGAACACCAAAGGCATGCGGTGAATAAGACACCATGCCCACCGGTGAAAAATCTTTCACCACGTCATAGGGGATGTTGGGGTACACGCTGGGATTGATAGCCAAAGCGCCTACGTCAGACAACAACAAGGTGTAACCATCGGGTGCCGATTTGGCCACATGGTCTGCGCCAACATTGCCGTTGGCACCTGCCCGGTTATCAACCACCACCGGCTGGCCCCAAGACTCAGTTAACTTTTGGCCAATGGTGCGCGCCAAAATATCAGAGGTGCCGCCAGCAGCAAAGGGCACTACGATGCGAATGGCTTTGGCGGGGAAGGCGGTTTGCGCTTGAACAGCAGTGACGGCCGTGAGTGCCACACCGATGAGTGTTGAGCAGGCTATTTTTTTGAACATGAAAAAGTCTCCTTAAAATTTTTTTGCACCAACACCCATTGTGATGCTTTATTTGAATCAACTGCGGTACTTGTCCAAGATAGAGCGATCTACCTCGATGCCAAGCCCAGGCTTCGAAGGAATATTCACCCAACCATCGACCAGCTCAATTGGCGTGGTGGTCAGTTGCTGGCGGAAGGGGTGAGAAGATCGGTCGTATTCAAGAAGTGGCTGCTGCGCAAACAAAGAATGATGCGCCACAGGCAGCGCTGCAATCAGTTGAAGCGATGCAGCCTGCGCAACCGCCGAGCCCCAAACATGTGGATTGACTTGAACACCATGCGACTGAGCCAGCGCCACGATATGACGGCCCGCGCTAATGCCGCCACAAGAACCCAAATCGGGTTGAGCAATGTCCAGACCACCCGCACCAAGCAGCTCGCGATAGCCATACAGCGTGTGCTCGTTTTCACCACCGGCAATGGGCATGCTCAGTTTTTGCCGCATTTCTACATAGCCCTGAATATCTTCAGGCACCACGGGTTCCTCGTACCAAAGAAGATCAAATACTTCCAGTGCGCGCCCAAGCCGCAAGGCCTCAGCGCGGCCATAGGCATGGTTGGTGTCGATCATTAACTTAATGGGTTTGCCCTGAATCGCTTTGCCAATGGCGTTCATGCACGCAATGTCGTCGTCAACTCCGTAGCCCAGTTTGACTTTCATATGAGTGAACCCAGCCTCAAAATGCCGAATGGCTTCATCTGCCAAACGCTGCGCTTCACCTTGCCCTTTGATGCGATAAAAGCCAGTGGCGTAAGGTTTGACTTGCAGTCGAAAAGCGCCCCCCAACAACTTGTAAATGGGTTGATCGTAGAACTTGCCCGCAATATCCCAAAGCGCAATGTCAACTGCACTGATGCCAGAGATGACCGAACCTTTGCGTCCAAAATCTCGTGTCATGTTGTACATGCGGTGCCACAGCACTTCAATGTCCAGCGGATCGGCGCCCATGACCAATGGCTTTAAGGCCTTCTCAATCACAGTTGCAGCAATCTCCGGAGGCTCAAGTCCTTGCGCAAACGATTCCCCCCAGCCGCTAATGCCCTCATCTGTCACAACCTCAATCAGAGTGGCAGAACGCTGCTTGACCCAACCTTGAGAAAAAGCAAATGGCTCAGCAAGAGGACTCTTGAGAACATGAATTTGGATATCGGTAATTTTCATGATGCACGATTTCTACTTAAACTAATTGGGGTCAGAGCAACATTAATTTCCAATCTAAAGGGCTAAAGGCTAAGGGGGGCTGAACGATTTGTGGTACTCCACCATGAGGAAGCCCCCCTTAGCCTTTAGCCCTTTAGATTGACCAAATTAATGTTGCTCTGACCCCAATTAGTTGATCCCATCAATCAACTGGCCAAAAGCCTGTTGCATTAGGCCTGTGTCGGTGCCTGCAGCCAGCATGGTGTAGCCCATGCCTTTGGCGCGCTCTATCCAAACTTGATCAGTGGCCATGAACCCGGCTACCTTGCCATGCTTACGCGCAACTTGGGCCACATGCGTCATAGCTTCCGTGAATTTGGGATGGTCAAACTGTGCAGGAATGCCCATGAAATTCGACAAATCAAAATGGCCCACCCACAAAACATCGACCCCATCTACCGCTGCAATCTCTTCTACATTTTCCAAACCCCTCTCGGTTTCGATTTGCGCAATCAGCAAAGTGCGCTCATGGTACTGGCGCATTTTTTCGGCCACATCACCGCCCATGTAATCGCACTGGGCAAAACCAAATGCAGCACCTCTGCGACCCACACCCGGATAACGGCAAGACTGCGCCAGACGTTCGGCTTGTGCGCGGCTTTCAACCATAGGCACCATAACGCCGCGCGCACCAATGTCCAAAGCACGGGCAATCCAGGTGTACTCGCCGGTGGGTACGCGCACCATGGGTTCAATGGGCAAACCGCGGCATGTGGCAAACAACCATTTCAGAGTTTCATACCCCAACCCCGTGTGCTCCATGTCATAGATGGCAAAGCGAGCACCGGCATTAGCCAAAATGTTCGACATGCCCGGTGTGAAAAATTCAAAAATCATGGCGCCGGCCACTGTTTGGCCAGACATGATGGTTTGCTTCAGGGGTGCTTGAGTGCTCATGTGAATCTTTTTAAAAATGAATAAAGTTTAAGAAGTGACAACATGCGGCGGTTTTTTACCGTGCATCACATCAACAGCGGCTTTGAAGGCACTTTCAGCCAAACCCTGCATGCATTCATCGGTAAAACAAATGCCGTGGGGCGTGACCACCACATTGTCCAATTGCAATAAAGGGTTGTCTGCGGGCGTGGGCTCAACTTCAAAGACGTCTAGGCCTGCACCTGCAATTCTTTTTTCCACCAAAGCGCGGTACAGCGCAGCTTCATCGACGATGGGGCCGCGTGCAGTGTTAATCAGGTAAGCCATGTTCTTCATGAGCGCTAACTTGCTGGCGTTGACCATGCCGCGCGTTGCGGCATTCAAGGGGCAATTGACGGTTAAAAAATCTGAGCGTTTAAACAACTCATCCAGCTCGACCAACTCCACACCCAAAGCATCCATTTGTGCGGCATTGGCATAGGGGTCGTGGGCGATGAATTTCATATCAAATGGTTTGGCCAGTCTAAACATTTCGGCGCCAATATTGCCCACGCCAATCGAGCCCAAGGTGCGCCCGGTCAGGCCCGTGCCAATGTGATCAGATTTTTCTGCCCATCTGCCCGAACGCGTGAGACGGTCTTTGATGCCCACCTTGTGCGCCAACATCAGCATGAAGGTGATGGCAGACACTGCCACAGGGCGGCGTACGCCATCTGGCGCAATGGTTAGATAAATGCCTGCCTTTTGGCAGGTGGGCACATCGATGGTGTCATAACCCACCCCAAACCGAGCAATCAACTTCAAGCGAGGCTTGTCTGGCCCAATGCTTTCAGGTGTGAACCTTACCAGCATGGCGCAAATGGCATCGTATCGGGCGGCATGTTCGGGCCGAATGACCGGCGTCTCTTCCATGTACT
>Ga0315903_10004728_pt1 | contig 18051 bp, 12 predicted proteins | sample LakEriMetagenome_7_FD_203524 | JGI IMG/M metagenome (GOLD analysis project Ga0315903, IMG submission 203524) | Freshwater fungal communities from buoy surface, Lake Erie, Ohio, United States - Buoy 2 MA119 | ecosystem: Environmental > Aquatic > Freshwater > Lake | place: USA: Lake Erie, Ohio...
TCTTACCTTAATTTCTTCATGCAGTTTTCGCAGATAAAAAATGAAAGGGTTGACGAAAACAAAGTGAAAGTATTGGCGGATATTATTTCTACACACCCGCACCGCAATAATGTGCTGACGCAAATTTCTAAGGTGCCACCGGTGCAACTGGGCGGATTGTTTTACAATAGAGACGCTACTGATTTACAGAGTGATTTAAAAAACTTTTTTGGTTAAACGCTTACCTCTTGCGAAAACCAGTGTTCAAATTCCTTTTGTAATTGTTGTGCACTACTACTATTTAGTCGGTTGTATAGCACATCGGGAGGCGATGATAGTATGGATGTGTAAAATCGCAGATTAATGTTCTTTTCCAGCAAGCCTTTTTCAATCAGCTTGAGCTTTTCATTTATCTGCTGTACATGATATTTTTTCTGTTCTTCACCTTCATTAAAATGCAGATAGATATAGTCGCTTAGTTTTTTTAGCAACACTTTTTCGGCTTCCACTTCTGAAAGCATATCGGGGGCTGCTTCACCGCCGGCTTCGCGCTCTTGCGCTTCTTTCAACCAGTTTTTAAATTGAACATCTACCAAGTTTTTGTAGATGCTTATGTTATAGGCGGAGAGCGGAGAAGGTCTATCTTGTTTAGTGAAAACTATCTCAGATAATGTTTTGTAAATATTAGATAGCTCAGCAGAAGGCAAAGGCCATATCGCCCATTCAACGGGCCGATGAATTGTATTAAACCAAACATTGATATTGTGTTTATTGACAAAGCGGATGAACTCCGGCATCTCGTGCCAATTGTTGCGCATCGGGTTGACCATAATGCAAAGCGTTCGATTATTCTCTTTGCAGTATTGGTGATAGAACGCAAAGTGTTCCATCATTCGGTCAAACTTGGCGTTCACACGGATGGTCTCATAAATCTCCGGAGTGAGTGAGTCGATGGAAAGGTTGATATGAATATTGAGTTTGTTTAACCATTCTTTTACTTTGTAATTCAGTACGGTACCGTTTGTAGCGATTACAATTTTTAATGACGGATTTAGCTTTTCTATTTTCTCAAAAATCTTAAACACCAAACCAATTAAAAATGGCTCACCACCATTAAACCGAATTTCTTTGAGATGAGGAATAAACTCTTCGAGTTGGGTCACAAATGCCTCATCGTAGGGACTGCGGATGGCAGGAAGTTTTTCTCTGTTTTTGCGGATAGAAGAAGACAGTTCGCCTATGCACATCACGCACTCTAAGTTGCAGGTGTTGTTCAGTTCTAACTCCAACATGCTCGGATAATCTGCCGGTGTGTTTACATCATAAGCTCGTGCCAACACCGAAGTGTAGTTGCCACTTTGTAAGTTTTTTAAACAAACGTTGCATTTGTCGGTGAGATTATACGCTAATAGATTTTTGCGCAGCGATTGATATTTTTCGCCAAACCAAATTTCTCGAATAGATTTTTTGGGGTAGGAGTCGGGTTCAATAAATGTTAGCCAACAAGGCGCACAATCTCCGTGTACATTAAAATACATATTGCTAAAGGGTGCATGGCAGATATGCGTGGCGTTGGGTTTGCTTCGTGCGGCATTGTAGGCAATGATAGTGTCGCTGCTCAACTCGGGACCAGAGGGATGATTGCGAAATGCACCAACTGCCTTGCTCACCAAATGAAGTAGTGTCTCTTTCACGATGCAGCAAGTTTGATGAAAGGCAGCGACTCTCTAGCCATGGCTTGCAGTGCCGCTACTTCATTGTTCACAATAGACTGAATGGCTGTTTCGGGCTCGCCTTGGGTAATGGTGGTGTATATCAGTGCTCTCTGTCCGTCTTCAAATTCTGCCAGTGCTAAATTTATTTTATGTAATATATCTTCTGCTTTATAAGGCCGTAAACTTTCTTTGTCGGCAATAGCCTTGCGCACGTAGCTTTCTAATTCTTCGGTAGTGATCGTCCTTTGCAAAATCACATCTTTTCGTTTGTGTACCAGCTCTGGGTCTTCGTTTTTTATCAACTCTGCTTCGAAGCGATAGTCGAGGTAGCGTTTTTCCTCGGGGTTGTCAATGTAGGTTTGGATATACTTTTTAAAGTCTTCAAAACAACGGTGATTATGTCTTTCTTTTTGCGATAAACGCGGCAAAGAAATAGTTTTCATGTAGTCAATTACTTCTTGCAGTTCGCTGGTGCTAAACTCGGTGATAGAAAATTCGACCGGGCGCTCTAAGTAACTGACGAAGATGAAGGCATCTACTTCGTTGCAGAGTTCAATCACTCTTGGCAGTTCACGCCAGTTGTCTTTTTGTACGGTGAAACTGAGCGAAAGGTATTTCCCTTTCTTTCTGCAGACTTCACTAAAACGCTTGATGTTGTGCATTAGCTTTTCATGCTGAATGTTTTTGCGAATGCCTTCTACAATGTCCTTATCCACCGCATCTATGCTCACGGCTACATCAAAATCGAGATCATTGATTAACGCTTCTATTTTGCTGTTCCAGTGGCTACCGTTCGTAATCACAAAGAGTGGTAGCTTGGGGTTTAGTTGTTTAATTAAATCCCAAATTTTATAGTAAATAGAAATCAAGAACGGTTCACCACCATAGAACTTTGCTTCTTTGAGATGAGGGATATATTTTGCCAGTTGCGCCAAAAACTTTTCGTCATAGGGCATGGGAATTGGCGGTAGCCTATCTCTGTTTTTTCGGATGCTGCTGCTCACTTCGCCTACACACATCTGGCATTCGAGGTTACACTCGTTGCTCAGCTCAAACTCCATCACCTGCGGATAGGTGGCTGCGGTATTTTCATAGTACTTATCAAACACCAGTGGTTTTAGGTTGCTGAATTTTCCTTTCTCAAAAAAATAACGACAGTGTTGGCAGCCATAGTCGAGGTCGTTGTGCTGCATGTGGGTGCGCAGTTGACGCGCTTCCGCGCTGTTCCAAATTTCATCAATGGAAAGGTCGGGATATTGCCCTAACTGCACATCGCGATTGTAGGAACAAGCGAACACTTTGCCCGAAAATGAAAAGGTCAAACTGTTGAAGGGCACATAACAAAAGACCGGCTTGGCTCCGCTAGGGCGAAAGCTGTTGTACTTTCTGTACTGGCGAAGGTCGAGCGTATGGTAGCCTGCGGCTTTGTCGGCAGCGTGTTTGCCGGAGTCGTTGAGGCGGGTTTTTATATGTTCGAGCAGATGCATGAAGTTGGGCAGAATAGAGTTTAAATATAGTAATTGATAGAAGAATTAAAACTGCCCAAGATTAAAGATAAAAGCTATATTCGACCATAATTTTGACTTGACATGACTTGGCCAAATCCCTTTGCTTCATTTTTTGCTAAGAAAGAAATACCGGTGCGCGACCCGTCTAAGTCTGATTTTTGCTACTATCCTTTCTTTCAAGTATTGATGACCGCAGGCGGCAAATACATGCCTTGCAGCAAGCACGAAGCCTTTATCACCCACAACGGCAAAGTGTTGACAGCCGACAATGCCACTATTGAAGACGCCTGGAACTCAGACTACATGCAAGACCTGCGCCAAGGGTTCCATACCGGTGAACGCAAAGAAGGCTGCAAAGAATGTTGGCGCGAGCAAGAGATGGGCCTCCGCCCTATGCGCTATGATTCGTACGGCTACAACATACCCGAGAGCCAAGTGGAGCAGCCCAAGATACCTATGCGGGTAGAGATAAACGCCAGCAACATCTGCAACCTGCGTTGCCGAATATGTATGCCCACAGCCAGCCACCGCTGGATACCCGAGGCCAAGAAACTATACAACTGGAACGAGGAAACTCACTTCAACATGACCCCGCAAAACGTGGAAGCCATCAAAAGCTGGGTGCCCAATTTTGTGCAGTTGGGTTTCTTTGGCGGAGAGCCGCTCATGAGCCACGAGAACATTGACTTGATGCGCCACTGCGTGGAGACCGGCCACAGCAAGCACATCTCTATTTTGCTCAACACCAACGGCACGGTCTATGCTGATGAAATTGTTCAACTGTTTTTGCAGTTCAAAAAAGTGTATATCAATTTTAGTATTGACGACATAGGCGAGCGCTTTGAGTACCAACGCAGCGGAGCAAAATGGGATGAGGTGGTGGCCAACATGAAGAACTATCTTAAACATGGCGGCAGCACCGATGCCGACACCATCGAGTGTAAGATTTGTTGCAGCGTAACGAACATGAACATCTACTACTTTCCCGAGTATTTTGCGTTTATGAATGAGCACTTCCCAGGCATGCCTGTGTACTGGAATCTGGTGTATGCGCCTTGGGAGTTTTCAATAGAGATATTGCCCGAGCCGGTGAAAGAAATTATCCGCGAGCGCTTGCGCCATTATGTCAAAACATCTTACATGCCTACGCGCGAAAAAACCAAAACTGTAGAGGACTTAATTACCTTTCTCGACAATAAAATAGGCAAAGAATTTTCGGGCTTTATGCAAAAAATTAAACTGCATGATGACTATCGTCTAGAAGACTTTGCTAAAACTTTTCCGGAGTGGTGGGCGGTGGTGAAAGAGTATAGTAAACTGTAGTAGGTAAATGAATTATCGATTTTGATTACTTAATGAAATAGGATTGAAGTTGATTGTTTCTTTGCAGTGCCTGGTACACGCCTTTGGCCATTAGGGCGTAGCCGGCCGGATTGTGGTGGCCATCTTGCGGCCAGTAGTAGGGAGCAGTTGCCTCTTGTGATTTTAGTCCGAAGGTGTCGCGGTAGAAAGGCAAAAGGTCATAGTGCTTCACACCGGGTAGGGTAGTCACCAAGGAGTCGAAAAAAGCGAAGTCATATTGGTATTTATTGAGGGCCACTTCGCTGCGCTCGGGCTTTTTGAGCAAGAGTATTTTTGTGCTATCACGAGCAGCCGTGTTGGCGAGCGCTACGAACAGTTCGTTCCACTTAGGAGCTAGGGCGCGGAGGTTTTCTTCTTTCTCTTGTGGGGACATAAAAAAATCGTTGCAGTGCCTGCCGGAGGCTTCGATAAATAGCCGTGCCACGTAGCTGAGGGCATAGATCGGCTCCCACCATGGGCCTTTTTGGCTTTGCCAACCGGTTGGGGTAAAGCGCTCTAGTCCTCCTCTGGTGGCCCAGTCGTGCATGAAGTCGCCCGAGCCGTAGCAAAACACCATCACATTGGGATGAAAAAGTCGACCAACATGGTTGTATTGAGGCAGGTAGAAAGCGGGGTCGTTGCCACAGATGCCATAGTTTTGTACACTGTATTTTTCGCCCAATAATTGCCGAAGTATGGCGGGGTAGCTGCTGTCAAAGGGGCTGCCATCGCCCTCAGTGAAGCTGTCCCCATAGGTTTGAACAAGCACTCGACCTGTGTCGTGGCGAAAAATAAAATCGCTAAACCCATATTGGTTGGTTTGGCGCGGATAATTAAACTCGGGCGACCGTAGTTGGTGAGTGGTTTTTGGTGCATGGCAGATACGGAGTGAATCAGTGCTGGTTTCGTTAAAAAGCGATACATATTTACCGCTTCTGTTTTCAATGTATGTTTTGTTGTAGCCGGTAAGTGTCAGCACCAATTCGATACTGCCTAAGGTGAATAAGGTGATGCTGACCACGAGTACTATTTCATTGATTAAGCGGTGACGCTTGAGGGGCAGTAATAACAGCAGACTGCAAAACCACGCATAAACATACAGCATCAAGTGAGTGTGCCATTTGATGGCTGAGTAGCCCACTTGGCTTACCCAGTAAATTTCCCAAGCGGCATAGAGCATCAGCGCAAACCCGGCAAACACCCAAAGTGGCACTTTGACCTTAACGCTCATTAGATTTTGCAAAATATTGAACTGCGTTGTCATTGTCAATAATAAGTATTGTTTTTAATAATTGGTTATTGGGTTTGATTGTGTAGTATTTGTTTTGTTTGGAAGATAATTATTACCCTTAACAATCATGAGGTAGTGTACAATAGCAGATAATCAAAGTAAAAAACGTTTGATGGTGATGAAGATAACAATCGAGAACTGTGATATGTTTTTAGCATTAAATTGATATTTTTATTAAGCCAATGGATAGTGTATAGCGAAAAGATTTTGTTAGCTTCGATTTGGTTTATTTTTATGTGTTAAAGAATCATCATTTGTATCTAGATTAAAACTGAAGGTGCTTCTAGCTAACTATGATTTAGCTTATCCATCACTTTTACACTAGTTATGATAGTCATATAATTTAAGTATGCAAATTAATCTAGGCAAACCTTTTTCATGGACCAGTCAGGATGTTTTACGTGAAGTAACTCGATGGGGGTTGTTATACTTTTTGCTTACTACTGCATTTTCACTTTGGAACTATCAAGAGAAGTTTGTTCTAGATGGCTATGCGCATATTTTTTTTATTACAAATTTTAAAGCGTTCGTTAGTCCAGCGCAGCGAGAAATCATGACTATACAGCAGGTGCTGCCGGTGTTGTTAGCTAATTTTGATGCTTCTATCAAAACCGTGATGCTTAGCTATGTATTTAGTGTATATGCGTTGTACACAATAGGGTTTTTGGTTATTATCTTGTGGTTTAAAGATGCACCATCAGCTATTTTCTATTTGTTAGTACATTATAAAGGCATGCCTTATTATTATTTTATGGTGGTAGAAGAGTTATTGCCTGGGGTGTGTGTGGCCATAATTTTTTTAAGTGCTGTTCGAAACTTCCATGTTTTCAAAAATCGGTATCTAGGCTTTTCTTTTTTATTTGCTTTGTTTCTTTTGGTGGTACGCTCACATCCTATTGCAATGGTTAGCCTGGGTTTATCCATGCCTTTGCTTTGGTTTACTCATCGCCACTTTTTTATGAAGGAATGGAAACTTGTGGTGGTGGGCGTAGTGCTAGGGTTAATTGCGGTAGCTTCAAAAGTTTTTATGCTCAACAATTATGATAGCAGCACCATAAATGCCATGAAAAGCTATAGTTATTCGGTTAGTCAATTGTTTAATGTTGGTTATTTTTTACACTTACTTTTCATTATACTTTATGCGCACCCATTTTTTATGCTATTACTGGGATCCGTATTGCTTTTATTATACTTCCGCAAAGAGTATCAAAACGCAGGAATGGTTGTTTTGCTAATGGTTTTAGGACTGAGTGTTTTTAACATGGCTGTTACACCAGATTCAATGAGAAATGTAGATTTTACAAGTATGGTTTTTGATATACGCTCTATACAAATTAGGGTGGTTGGCTTTGCTGCCTTTGCTTATTATTTCTTACCAGCCATTAATTTATATGTTTTTTACGAGTGGTTTAAAGGAGCTATTTTGTTTCTTTTTGCCATTGGAATCATTCAGATTTATACATCAAAGAAGGCCAGTAAAGAATACTTAGAACAAGCGCATAAAATCATTGAGCGATGCAGAGAGAAAGGGGTGCGCAAAGCTATAATATCTATAAATGAACTAGTTGGCGGTGTACCCGTACATCATAATTGTTACCAAGATATTATGGTGATTTCTTCCTTAGATGACGCCAAAGCAACTATACAAGCGGTCTACGTAGATAACAATGCAAAACCAAATGTGGCTCAGCTATCTGCAGATAGCTTACTTCTAGATTTAGGTCTGGCTCCTAATCACATGAGTGAATTGAACGAAAAATTGTATAATCTACCCGAGGAGCCATACACCTTGGTTCATATTCATAATAACCTGATTAATAACGGTAATCCAAAACCCGAAAGTGAGCCTTAAATATTTTGCTTCATTATTTTTTCTTGTGCTACTGTTGCTTTTGGCCTTAGAAATAGTGGCCTTGTTGCTATTGCCGTCAGATGCTCGTCAACCGTTTTTTTTAAATTTGCCCACTAAACAGCTTTATCACATTGGTGATAAAAGTATCCTCTTTCAAGAGGTAGATCCACTGTTAGGTTGGGCGATGTCCCCCCAACAACTTGATGCAAAAGGATTTGACACCGATAGTGGTATTATTGTTTTAAATAGTTGCGTAAGTTCCCCCGGGGCTTCCATGCGTATTTTGATTACAGGTGGCTCGACCACCGACCTCGCTACCATTGGTCACAACTGGCCTTTGGAGTTAGCAAAAATTCTAACCACAAATAATATAAAAGCCACCTTGTATATTGGTGCAGTTGGGGGCTATAACTCGGGCCAAGAGTTGCTGAGACTGTTGCGCGACAAAGCTTATGTACGCCCTGCGCTACATATATCCTACTCTGGCGCCAACGAGAGTGAACCTTCTTTGGTTACTAATCGCGAAATGAAACTGTATGAACACTTGATTACACTTAGTGCTTCGCCATTTTTACCCAATGTACTAGCTTGGATAAACTATGAAAAAGGAGAGGGTCGATTGAGCCTACGCAGCTATTACACGAGTATGACATCAGCAGATTTTGCCAACGAAGCGAGCGCATTTTGGCTAAGTAACATGCGAAGCTTTTACGCACTGGCTCAAGGGGACGGCTATTGTTTTTATGGTGTTTTGCAACCTGTGTTGGGTAGCGGCACCTACAAGCAAGATAGTCTACCGAGCTATGCGATACCGATGGTGGTAAATTACAAGCGCTATTACCCGTTGTTGGCTACTGCTGTAGCGAAACACCCTCATTTTTTAATTGACTTTAAAAACCTATTTGACCAAGCAAAGGGAACTGTATATACGGACGATTGTCACTTGAACGTTACTTATCAGCATGTGCTGGCGCAAGCTATTTTTGACGAGCTAAATAAAAGGAATGCTTGGCGGGCCGGGTGTTTTCAATTTATGACCACAAAGTGTAATTGATTGATTATCCTTTGCCCAACTCTTGGCCGATAGTTTAACAGCTCCTTAGGTGGATTTAAACTAACACCACCCTTGGTAGCAGAGGTAGCGTTAGTGCTCTTAATTCATCGATAGATTTTGTATTCAAAATTTCAATAGTTGTTTTCGGTGGATCCGATTGTAGTATTATGCCGTAAAGTTTTGATTGATCGCTTGGGGATTGATCGCCATAGGCCTGCTCTAGCTTGTGTGTGATTTGCTCTACAGTCAGCGAGGGGGATTCGGGATGCTGGGCAATGTAATCGTTGAGCCATTGCTCTACTTGTTGGCGAGTGGCCGCCTGCCGCACATACACGGGGCTGAGGGGGTCGGTGTAGGCGTTCACCGTTTGGTCGCCATAGAAATAGTCTTCATACTGCGGCTCGTTGGCGTTGGTGATATATTTGTTGACGTAGGTTAAAAAGTCTTGCAGGCATTGGGCGTTGTGGCGGTGAAGGGCGGTGTCGAGCGGAAAGGTTTCTTTAGATAAAGTGACGACTATACGTTGAAGTTCGGCTTTGCTTAGTTCGGAGATGGCGTAGGCTTTGGGGCTGTCGAGATAGCTGACATAGACCGAAGCTTCGCGCTCGTTGCAGAACCGAATGAAGTCGGGTAGCTCCATCCAGTTTTCTTGCTGCACGGTGAAGCTGAGCGAGAGGGTTTTGCCTTTGGCTTTCACCACGCGGTTGAACCGCTCGATGTTCTCCATCAGTTTTTCATACACGATGTTTTTTCTGATTTTTTCTAACCTTTCTTTTTGTAGCGAGTCGATAGAAATGGCAATGTCTAGGTTCAGCTTTTCTACCAGGGCTTGTATCTTGGTGTTCCAGTGGCTGCCGTTGGTGATGAGGAAAAGATTGCAGGCGGGGTTGAGCTCCGCTATTTTTTCCCAAATGGCATAATATATAGGAATAAGAAACGGTTCTCCGCCATAGAACTTCGCCTCTTGCAGATGGGGCAAGTAGGGTAACAGTTGCTCGACAAAAGCCTCATTGTAGGGGTTGGGTAGGGGTGGCAGTTTGTCTTGGTTTTTGCGAATGCTGCTGCTCACGTTGCCGTTGCACATCTGGCACTCCAAGTTGCACTCGTTGCTCAGCTCAAATTCCATCACGCGCGGATAGTCGGCTGTGGTGTGGGCGGAGTATTTATCAAACGCCAAGGGGCGGAGGTTAGTAAACTTGCCTTTGTCAAAATAGAACTGGCAGTGGTTGCAGCCGTAGGTGAGGTCGTTGTGGCGCATGTGTTCGCGCAGGGTGTTGGCGGGCGCACCTGTCCATATTTCTTCGATGGTGTTTTCAGGATAGCGCCCGAGCAAAATGTTTTTGTTGTAGTTGCAAACGAACACTTGTCCGCTCATCGAAAACGTCAAACTATTAAACGGTAAGTAGCAAAAAATAGGCTTGACACCTTCTGGGCGGTAGCGGTTATAAGCCGCATATTGCTGCGCTGATAAAGGGGAAAATCCTTTTTGCGTAGCCATAAATCTATTGATTTTTAAACGAAGCGTATCCAACATTGTTTTTTTATAAAAGGCCACAGATTTATATGACATCAACAAATGCAAATTAGCATTTAATTCTATTTTTTAAACTAACATTGTTGAGATGATTAGTAAGCACTTCTTAGAACGGAAAATAGAATTTAGAGTAGTGTGTTCGGTTAAACAACTTTTGTTGTTGACTCTTATTTTGGTGCTAGCTGTATACATGATTTGGGAAATCTATTGGTTTAATCAAGTGGGCTTGTCGTTTATTAAATGGCATACTCATTTGAGTTTTACCGCGTTTATTTTATTTGGCTTATGGATACCTTTCTGGGTGTTTTACAAATACAGCAAAGCAAAGTTTAAGCTTAAATTACTTACGGGTATTTCTGCCGTTTTTTTTGCCTTATGGCTAGCCGAATTGCTCTTGGTCATTACCGGATTAAACAAAGACTATATGGAGATCCGAGCCGGCTATTATCAATCGCCCTACAACCGAACCTTCGGTAACCTATACCACAAGCGGTCGCCTAATACTGTTCATTATTTAAACACACCCGAGTATAAGTTTCAACGCAAAACCAATAATTTAGGATTCAGTGATAAAGATTGGCAGCCCACCAAATCGGACACCGTAGAACGAATTATTACATTTGGCGACTCGTTCACAGAAGGAGATGGAGCAAGGGTTGATTCCAGCTATCCGAAACTTTTAGAAAAGCTGTTGCCCGGCAGCGTAGAAGTGCTGAACGCGGGAGTGTGTGGAAGCGACCCCTTTTTTAATTTCAAAAATTTTGAAGATTATCTATCTACTTATCAAAGTGATGTAGTTATCCAAGTAATTTCTAGCAATGATATTTTATTTGATTTCATGATTAGAGGAGGCATGGAAAGGTTTCAACAAGAAGATACCTTGCACCTTAAAAAAGCACCCAGTTGGGAAATTTTTTATGCATCAAGTTATGTGTTTAGGGCCATTATGCCATTATTGAACTTGGACATAAACAATCCAATCGGAATATGGAACACTCAACCACGACTAGACAAACTAAATGATGAGTTGAGCAATTTAGTCAAACAATACGAAACAGTAGCTGCCTCTAAGAAATCAACTGTGCTTTGGGTTATTTTACCCATGCGCGATGAGTTTATAAATAATCGCTATCAGTTTGACTATTCTGATTTTAAAAGAACCATTGGCGCTTTGCCAAACTCCGGTTTTGTTGATTTGCTGCCTTTGTATATAGAAAAAGCAAAGAAAGAAAGTAAAAGTCCTTTAGTATATTATTGGAAGTTTGATGGCCACCACAACGCCACCGGCTATCGAATGATGGCAGAATGTATAGCTGATTATTTGCGGCAGCGATATCCGCACTGGCCAGTATATAAAAATCAACCCTAAAAACGAGGGGCAGCACACAGATGTCGGCTTTTATTTTTATTCTTGGTTATCCAAATGGCACACACTCCCACAGTTTTAATCACCGGTTTTGCCGGGTTCATCGGCACTAATTTGGTGCACGAACTTTCGCCCTTCTTTCGATTGGTGGGGGTAGATAACTTTGGGGTGGAGGCCTATGCCAAACACTATGCGCAGCGGTTGAGCTCGTTGGGCGCAGCATTGCCGCAGTCCGACCTGCCTTTTGCGGGCGAAGTGTATGCAGCAAACAACTATTACAAAGCCGATGTGTGCGATGCCGATGCAGTGGTAAAAATAGTGGCAAAAGAAAAACCGGAGGTCATCATTCATCTAGCGGCACTAACGGGTGTTCGTCAATCGTTCGACCAACCCGCGGCTTATATTGCGGCTAATATCACCGGCACGGTCAATGTTTTTGAAGCCGCCAAACAGTTTGGAGTTAAACACCTGCTCTATGCCAGCAGCAGTTCGGTCTATGGCAAAAATGAACAAGTTGAACTATTGGAAAACAGCTTAAGCCATTCGCCCTTGTCCGTCTATGGGGCCACCAAACTGGCCGATGAGCTAATGGCGCATACCTACTATAATGCCTTTGGTTTATCGTCTACCGGCTTTCGGTTTTTTACGGTCTATGGTCCCTGGAACCGCCCCGACATGGCGGCCTATCTGTTTCTCGACAAAATGAAAAATCAGCAGCCTATCGAGCTGTTCAATGACGGAGCGATGCACCGCGATTTTACCTACGTGGGCGATGTGGTGACAGCTCTTCGACTGTACGTAGAGGCTAGTCTGCAAGGAAAAATAAAAGTAGAAGGGGCAGAGGTGTATAATATAGGTGGAGGCACCGAAGTGGCTTTGCGGGAATTTGTGACGTTGTTAGAGAATGCCTCGGGCTACAAGGCCATAGTGCAGCCTGCCGCTCATCAAACTGGAGACATGACCGCCACTCGCGCCAATGCTGACCGCCTCGAGCAGCTGTTACACTACAAACCCAACACTCCGCTCGAAGTCGGTCTGCCTAAGCTGGTGGCTTGGTTTGAGCAGTATCATATTTAATCGGTTATTTTTACCCCATGGCCGCAGTCGAAAAAACGAAGAAGCAACAAAAAAAAGCAGGACAAGCCGTCTGGCTTTCTCGCTATCCTTACCTCATAGTCATAGCGGCATTCACGTTTTTGCTATATACCAACATGTTCGGCAATGGCTACAACATGGACGATGAGTTGGTGACGATGAACCATCGCCTTACCAGCCAAGGCATCTCGGCTATTCCGGAAATATTTACGTCACACTATTATGCCGATAATATGGGCTATGCCTATGACTATCGTCCGGTGGTGTTGACTACTTTTGCCATTGAGCATCAATTTTTTGGCGAAAGCCCCTTGCTAAGTCATCTTATAAATTTGCTCATCTATATTTGCTTGTGCCTGGTTTTGTACAAAATATTGACTCGGCTTGGGCAGCCCATCACGCCCATGTTGGCTTTGTTTATTACCCTATTGTTTAGTGCACACACGGCACACACCGAGGTGGTGTGTAGCATCAAAAACAGAGATGAAATTTTAGGCTTACTGTTTTCTTTAGCGGCTATATATTTTGCACTTAAATGGCAAAACGAAAACAAATGGAAGGTGGTTTTGCTTGTGCCATTGTTTTTTCTATTGGTGCTTTTGAGTAAAAGCACTTATGTAGTGTTCGCATTGATTATTCCTTTATCCCTAGTTTTGTTTTCATCATTATCTTTTTGGGTAGTCGGAGCATTAACGCTAGTCATTTCGGTTTTAGGCGTGTTAACCACAGATATACAAGCCACACAATACAAAATTATTTTTGGCTTGTCTATCAATCTATTTATACTCGGAACATTTGTTTTTTACAGAAAAATTAGCCTTATAAATTGGTTTAAAACTAACTTCCTGCAACAAGAAAATTCAGAAACCCAACATATTTTTTCGCAAATTAGTACAGCTAGTGTTCTGCGTTTATTTCCACAAGTAGTCTACCCTGCCGCCATTTTCTTAATTCTTTTTGCTGCCTGCCATTTTATAGTCAGCAGTACTTTTCTAATGTTTTTGTTTTATGCTTTTGTCCTACTGTTAGGATTAATACTACAGAAATATAAACCCGGTATTTGGAATCTACAAGCTTCAGTTTTGTCTCTTCTTTTGTGTGGGCTGGTTTTTTATTCAAAAGGCACTTATCCGTCTTCTTTTGATATTCTATCAATAAATTTTATCATAGTGATGTCGGGCATCATGTTTTTTAACGGAGCAATTGCTTACCGTCTGTTAGCTTTTCTTGTATTGCTATTTGGCTTTTTGGGTTCATGGATACCGGTTCATTTACTGGCAGAGGTGGTGTTCTTAACTCTTATTTTTTTGTTGCCCCAATGGCAGAAAGGTAAAATTTGGAATTATGTTTTAGGTCTTTTACTACTAATCTTTGCCCTGACTGCCATCTATGATATGATTGTTGTGGATAATAGAATTGATTATATCCCGCTCGTCCAGTTAATTCTATTTGTTATTGTATCATGGAGAGAGGGGGTTTTGTTTGAAAAATTTAAAAAATACAGCACATTGGTTTTTTTATTTTTCTTCCTCATCCTATCCCCGGCACTTTTTTTTAATGACAAATTCAATTTGGCCCACGAAATTGTTAAAAGCAAGAATGATGTAAGCCTTGTTCAAACCTTAACCACCACCAAAGCCGACCGCACATTATCGTATATCGAATATCCTTTGCCTCCCGGCACTAAGGAAAGTATTCGACAAGGTACAGCACTAGTGGTGATGGGGCACTATTTTCAAAAAGTAATCTTGCCCTATCCGCTCTCGTTTTACTATGGCTATTCGTTTATAGAACCAACAGAGGTGAGCAACGAAAAAGCATTGTGGTCGTTGGTGGTTCATTTAGTTTTGCTTTTAGCTGCTCTTTATTTTGTGCGCACTAAGCCGCTCATTTCATTTGCTTTATTTATTTACCTATCTACAGTAGCCTTATCATCCGGCTATTTTATGTCCGTACCGGGCATAGTGGCCGATCGTTATATGCTAGTGTCTTCGTTGGGTTGGTGTATGCTGCTGGGGTATGGGTTGTTCTATTTAGTCGAACGGTACCTAGCGAAAAAAACAATCACCGACTGGTCTTCCGTTTCCACCCCCGCCCGAATTTTGGCACTGCTGCCATTGGTTATCTACTCGAGTTTGACTTTTTCCCGAAATTTCCATTGGAAAGACCATCTCACCCTAATGCGCAAAGACGTGCAATACGTCACCAACTCTGCTCAGGCGCACAACCTCTTGGCGCTAAACATCATGAAGTCTACCACAGAAGGGCAAAAAACACAAGCTGAGCTAGATGCCCTGCGCCAAGAAGCCTTGGGTCACTTTAAGCAATCATTCGCCATCTATCCCAATACCTTCAACGTAGCGTATGACATCGGGCGGGTGTATAGCGCAATGAACAACCCTGACAGCATGATGGTTTATTTTCAAAAAGCTGCAGACCTAGACCCCGATCATCAGCTACCCGAACTCAGCTATACCTTGGCAGTTTACCACCAAGAAACAAAAAAGTATGATTACGCCATTATACAATTGCAAAAGTTATTGAAATTACAAAACACAAACCTTGAAGCGTACTCTCGGTTGAGTTATATCCATTTTACCCTTGGGCAATATGATCAGGCCTTGGCCACCAACCGCACCGCAGCCTTCAACCTACCCACTCGCCCTGAACCATTCATTAATATGGCTTACACTTTTCAGGGTATGAAAAATTTGGATAGCATGACGTATTATTTCAACTTGGCCGAGCAGCGTTTTCCTGGCCATCCGGTTGTTCTGCAAGCCAAGAGAAATTTAAACAATCAATAGTTTTTAGTACTGGCAGTCATGTCTTAGAGTGTTGTTGGCTATCAGGTGGTCTACAAAATTGTACATTTTGTGTCGCAATATATTTCAGAGCAAAGAACGTTAAACCATTCATTAACAATGTATAACGCAAAATATTTCTCTGCCACAAAAAAATAGCACCATTCAAACTGACTTTTGTTTCAAAAAACATTAAATTTAAAAATTAATTTTATCCACAAATTTTGTTGATATCGAAATGTGATATACATTAGCAATTAACTACTCAATTAAATCAAAGACTAAAATGACTAATCAAAAAAAATAATGGTATTGCTCTTGACAAAACTTTGAAGACAATGTATATTACGGTTGTGTAGAATATAAAACACTATTAAACACATTATTTAAACAATAAAAAAATACAATATGAAACTTTCGAAAAACCATTCAATCCTGGCTTATTTCCCAGTAAACTTCCGTGTAATTTTATGTGTTATAATTTTACAAACAATAGTTGCTTTTAGCGTTAGCGCGCAACAAGCAAGTTCTGCCGGAAAAACTGCCACTAATGCATCTATAGCCCACACTATCGGTGATGAGCTAAATCGAACACCTGCAGCGGTCGCTTCTCAAAAAGCTAAAACTTCAGTTACGCCTAAGACCGAAAAGCGATATTTTGACAATGGGTATATTAAGTTTGAAATGACAGGTGATGAAAAGAAAGATGCAGAAATGTATAGTATAGCCAAAGAAAAACTGTTTTTGAATAATCCTGAATTGTATAGAAAATGGATGGCACGCGAAAATCTTGCTACCATGCCTTCAAGTAACAATTCAGAAAACAAAGAGACATTAAAAAAGCAATAAAACTATATTCTCTTAATCAAAAATTTAATTGAATCGATAAATCAAATTATATGAAAATTTATACAAATAACATCTTAAGCTATATCACAAGAAATCTTTTAATAGTAGTTTTTCTATTGGCAATAAGCAATCAAGCCATAGCACAATGCGCTTTTGGAGGAGCTCTGTATACAACTACAGACTTAAATGCAATTGCATTTAACACTTGGACAGGAGCCACTGATTATTACGGGGGAGAGTATATGCAGGTTAATAATGCACGAGCAGGTGACCTATTACTTATGTCATCTTGTGCCGGTGGTACAACTGGATACGACAATCAGCTAACCTTTTTTGGCCCTGCCAACACTGCAGTAGCCTATAATGATGACAATGGACCCTTCTGCGTAGGCAACAAGGCGTCAATTTCTTATTTGGTGCCTTCAGCTGGAGCCGGTAATTATCGTTTATTAAACAATGTATTTAATTGTGCCACAAATTTTGTAAACGGAGATGTTTTTATCATGAAGTATCCCATCTCTATTGGTGTAGAATCCAACCCTTTGTTTACAGCGGCTTCTGGCTGCAGCGATGGTACTTTTAGAGTTGGTGCTGGTGCTTATTACGATGTGACAGTTGCTGCCAATACTTGGTACAATTGGACATTTAACAACAATGGTGCTGCCAACATAAACTCGTTTTACCTCCAGCCTTTGAATGGAAACGCTGTGGCTGCCTCCCAAACAAACTTGACTGGTTGGTTTTCGGGCACTACTACTTCTGTTAGAATACACGGTTGGCGCACAAGTTCTACTTGGTCTGGTACGTCAGGTATTATGACCTACCGCAACACACAGCCCACCTTGGGTTCTATTTCAGCTACTTCTGTAGATTTTTGTGAGTCAGGCGGTACATTTACACCCGCATTTACCGGCAACTCTACTGCGAATGGTACCGTGCAATGGGATTATGGATGGAATAGTGGAAGTGGTGGTGATTTAGGCAGCGGATGGCAAACTTGGGTAACTGGTACTTCATCAGGAACTTGTTGTTTCCCCAAAAAGACAAGCAATTCTGATACAAATGCAGATCGTACAAGATATAGAGTTGTCAACAATGGCTGTATATCCGGGCCCTCGAGTACAGCTTTAATTCGCAATAGATGGAATGAAGATCCAAGTTCCCTTTCTATAAGTAGCACATCGTATTGTTCCAATGGTGTGCCGGCTGATATAACTCTAACGGCTAATTTCCCTACAAATGTAAACATGAATGGAACAGTAGAATTTTTTAGTGGAAGTTGTGGTGGAACTGGAACATTGGTCGCTACGTCAAGCCCAGGGGCTACTTCATCTACTGTAACTGCTACTATACCAGCTCCTTCTTCAACAACTACATATTTCGCCAGATACAATCCTGGTACAGGAACTTCGTGTTCAGCTGGTGCATGTGTAAGTAATACGGTTACTGTAAATGCCATCCCTGCCATTAGCTCGGTAACAGCGGATGCTGATCCAGTATGTGCCAATGCGACAACAACATTAACGGCCAATGGCGTAGCCGGAGCGGGAGCCACCGTAACATGGTGGACAGGTTCAGGAGGCTCAGGATCAAACTTAGGCACAGGAACAACATTAACAGCAGGTCCTGGCACATATTATGCACGTGTAACGGGCACTTGTGC
>Ga0315903_10004729_pt1 | contig 18047 bp, 17 predicted proteins | sample LakEriMetagenome_7_FD_203524 | JGI IMG/M metagenome (GOLD analysis project Ga0315903, IMG submission 203524) | Freshwater fungal communities from buoy surface, Lake Erie, Ohio, United States - Buoy 2 MA119 | ecosystem: Environmental > Aquatic > Freshwater > Lake | place: USA: Lake Erie, Ohio...
AAAATTTGTTGTCGATGCAAAAGGTAGAATTACTAGTGCAACTAATGTTGCAATTCAAATTGCAACTTCACAGATTACTGGTTATCCAACCTTTGCATCATCAGCAACCACAGACACAACCAATGCGACCAATATTACTTCAGGTACTTTGCCTGATGCACGACTGTCATCAACAGCAGTAAGTGCTGGTTCATATGGTGGTAATAATAAGGTTGGAAGATTTACTGTTGATGCAAAGGGTAGAATTACTGCTGCAAGTGATTCACAAATTTCTATTACGAAATCACAGATATCTGATTTCCCAGTCTTTACTGATACAACCAATGCAAGTAACATTACATCAGGTACATTGGCTGATGCTAGATTGCCATCAGGATTGCCTAGATTGAGTGGTGCATCATTCACTGGAGCTGTATCTGTGAATGGTACAGGTTCAGCACAACTCACAACAAGTGGTGATATCTATGCATACAGAAGCGGTGGTACAACTGGTGTTATATTCTTAAACAGTGCTGGCAATAGGTATCTTTACAATGATGGTTCAAATTATTATTTACCTGGCCAAGGTCTGATTGTCAATGGTTCCACTGTTCTAAACACGGCAGACGCAGCCACTATTACGGGTACAAGAAATTATACATCAAGTGCATCAGTTAATACCCAAGGTCAAGCAGGTACATTGGTTGCTTATGGCAATCAAGGTAGTATAGGTACAAACCACGCAACTATGTCCTTCCATAGACCAGGTTATTATGCTATTAACATGGGTCTAGACAACGATAACGTGTTCCGTATTGGCGGTTGGTCAGCAGGTGCTAATAGATTCCAAATGGACATGTCAGGTAACTTGACGATGGCAGGCAACGTAACTGCTTTCTCTGATATTAGATTAAAAACAAACATTCAAACAATCGAAAACGCTTTAGATAAAGTGATGAATATGCGTGGTGTTTCTTTTGAAAGAATTGATAATGGTGAAAAGAACATTGGTGTTATTGCACAAGAAATAAAAGAAGTTCTTCCAGAAGTTGTTATGCAACATGAAGGTGAAGACCAGTTTATGTCAGTATCTTATGGTAACATTGTTGGTGTTTTGATTGAAGCAATTAAAGAACTTAAAGCAGAGATTGAAGTTTTAAAAGGACAGAATAAATGACAACAAAGATAACGCCATCAGTACTGGCAAATACAGCAGTCACTGCTGGTTCTTATGGTACAGCTTCACAAATACCAACAATTGAAATTGATGCACAAGGCCGTGTTGTTGCTGCCGAACAAAATGCAGTTGCAATAAACACAAGCCAATTGGTATCAGGTACCATTGCTGATGCAAGATTACCAGATAAGGTAACTGCAACATCGGTTGGTTCCGCAAGTCAAGTTTCTCGTTTTACTGTTGATACTAAAGGAAGAATTACTTCAGCGAACAGTACACCAATTCAAATCGCAACTTCACAAATCACTGGTTATCCAACTTTTGCAACATCTGCTACAACAGATACAACCAATGCAGATAACATTACTTCAGGTACATTAGCTGCGGCCAGATTACCAACAACAGCAGTAACTGTTGGAACATATGGTTCCTCGGCTGGTTCCGCATACTCAAGGTTTGTAGTTGATTCTTATGGTAGAATCACATCAGCGGCCAACGTGGCAATATCAATACCATCTTCACAAGTTACAGGTTTGGCCACTTCAGCAACCACCGATACTACAGATGCATCCAATATAACCACAGGATTTTTACCATCTGCTAGACTAACAATAACAGGTGTAACTGCTGGTTCATATGGTTCACAATCACATGCAACAAGATTTACTGTTGATAACAGAGGTAGACTTACTTCTGCAAACAACATTGCAATTTTAATTAATGCATCAGCTGTTGCAGGTTTAGCTTCAGTGGCCACATCAGGTTCTTACTTTGATTTGGCAGATAAACCTTCTATTCCTACCACAATAAACACACTATCCACTGGTTATCCGATTGGTTCAATTTATATGAACGGATTGAACAGTGCTAATCCAAATACATTGTTTGGTTTTGGTACCTGGGTACCAGTTACCAACACAGTCTTTGCCACAGCCAATACAACACCAGATATTGATCCACTTTATGTTTGGATGCGAACCGAATAACTGATAAATACCTCTAAAGGGGTTAAAAAATGCCAGCAGGTTATCAAGAATTATTTTTAGAACAAGGTTCAAACTTTAACACATCGGTCGCATTGGATGAGGCCGATGGTATGCCTTTTCAATTAGTTAATTGCCAAGTTAAAGCTGTGATGAAAAAATCTTATTATTCAAGTAACACAACAGCGCAATTTGTAATAACAATTAATGATCCAACTGAAGGTATATTGATTATGTCTCTACCATATGCAAATACTGCAAACATTTCTGCTGGTAGATATGTATATGATGTTGTTATAAAAGATTCTTCTAATAACGTTACAAGAGTTTTAGAGGGAATTGTGAACGTGTTGCCTCAAGTTACTGTATTTTAAAGGAACATTATGCCAACAGTAACAGTTAGACAACCAGCAACCGTTAAGGTAAGAGTAGAAGGACAAAAATCAAGGGTCCAGACACTATCATATGGTACAAAAACACTTAGAAGTTTAACAGACCTAGGACTTACTGGTGCAAACACAGGTGATGTGATAGTTTATAACTCCGAAACAAAAACATTTAGTGCAAAAGGCCTTGGCACGGATACTCCCGTTCGTGGTCATTTATTACCAACAGAGTCGAGAACATACGACCTTGGTAGCAGAACAAGAAAATTCCGAAGTCTCTTTCTAAGTGGTAACACTATTGACTTGGATGGTACAGTCATTAAAGCTGAAGCAACAACAGGTGCGATTTCATTTGCAGCTGCACCGACAGCAGCAAATCCTAATCCGATTGCGCTTGTTATTTCACCGGTTGGCGGAATTGCACCAGTGCAGACCATTCAAGGTGTGATTCCAGAAGATGCAATTCAACGGGCAGTGGCAAACTCAGTAACTTATTTGGCATTCCAGGGTGTTGATATGGGTTTCTTTTGAGATAAATTATGGCAAATACAACGATACAGATACTGCGTTCTTACGCAAATACGGCACCGAATCATTTAGAAGATGGTGAGTTGGCATTTTCTTTTGTTTCCAACACTCTTTTTATTGGTAGCAGTAGATTAAATGTGGAAACTCAATTATACACCAATAACATTGTGAGTATAGGTGGACCAGAGTACATTGCCAATGCGATTAGTATAATTGATGCAGGCAATTTTTCATAAATAGATAATAGGATTTAAATCCAACTAAACAAAAAGGATAATAATAATGGCTATCGGAAACACCTCAATTCTAATCAAGCGTTCCACCACGCTAGGCACACCAGTAAGCTTACAAGCTGGTGAACTTGGTTATTCATACCTTTCAAATACCATATTCATTGGTTCACCATCTGGTACAGGTGTTGTTAATGTTGGTGGTCAATATTATACGTCACAAATTGATGCAGCTACCAGTTCAAATACTGTTAGTACAATTGTTAAACGTGATGCAGCTGGTAACGTTTTCTTAGGCCACGCAAACGTTAGAAGCATTAGTTTCTCCGATGGTGGTACATTAAGTACTGGTGCTTTCTCAGGTAACGCAAACTCAGCAACACAATTTCAGACCGACAGATATATTGATGTTACTGGTGGCGACATTACTGCTTCTGCACAATTGTTTAATGGTACCGCAAATGCAACATTAAGTGCATCACTTAACTCTGTTGCTGGTCTATCTGCTGGTACATACGGTGGTGTAACCAACATTCCTGTTGTTACTGTTGCTGCAAACGGCCGTGTTATGGCCATTGCCAATACAAGTATTGCAACCTCTTTGAGTATTGCTGCTGATACTGGTACAGATACAGTACACCTTGCAAATAACACATTGACCTTTACTGGTGGTGAAGGTATAACATCAGCAGTAACAGATAATGCAGTTTCTTTTGGTGTAGACACTACAGTTGTTCGTGCAAATACACCTAGTTTACTACAAACGATTGATGGCGACCTTATACTTAGCGGCAACTTGTCGGTTTTAGGTACATCTACAACATATAACGTTACAACACTTACTGTTGAAGACTCATTGATTGCACTTGCTAAAAACAATACATCCGATGCGGTTGATATTGGTTTCTACGGCCACTACAATAACGGTGCAGACCGCCATGCAGGTTTGATGCGTCATGCTGGTGATGGTTACTTCTATTTGTTCGACAACTATGATACAGAACCAACAGGTAACGTAATCAACGTTGCATCTGCAAGTTTCCGTCAAGCAAACTTGAAATCTAACTTAGTTGCTGCATGGGCAAACACAACAGTATTACAAGTTGGTACATTAAACGTTGCTGGTGCAACAACACTAAAATCACTAACATTAACTGAGGATTTAGAAGTTCCTAGTGGTGGTACTGGTGCAAGTTCATTCACAGCAGGTTCTATCCTTGTTGGTGATGGTTCAAACTCATTAAAACTACTTGCTAATAGTACATATACTGAAACAGGTAGTGGCGCACAAAACAATACTATTACTTCTGTAACTGTTGATGCATATGGTAGAACAACAGCTGCAACATTTAGTCAGATTTCTGGTCTAACAGTTGGCCAAGGTGGTACTGGTGTAAATACATTTAGTGCCGGTCAAGTTATTATTGGTAACGGGTCTGGTGCTTTAGTATCACAAGCAAACGTAGCGTCAATTAATACAAACGTTGCAACTTCAAACACAGTTAACAACATCACGACAGATGTATACGGCCGTGTAACAGGATTTTCACAACAAGAAATTTCTGGTCTATCAGTTGCTCAAGGCGGTACAGGTGCATCCACATTTACAGCTGGCAGAATGTTGGTTGGCAATGGCGCTGGTGCAATTCAGGCAATCGCTAACGTTACATACACATTAACTGGTACACTAGGTGCTGCTAAGACAATCACATCATTGACTGTTGATGAATATGGCCGTGTAAGTGCTGCAACTGCTTCAGACATTTCTGGTTTGACTGTAACACAAGGCGGTACTGGTGCTTCTACATTCACCACAAACGGTATCGTATTTGGTTCAGGCACTAGTGCAATGGGTGTTACTGCTGCGGCAGGTACATCAGACCAAACATGGTCTAATCAAATACTTACAGTAACCAACGCAGGTGTTCCTGTTTGGTCATCCGCTTTGGACGGAGGTCAATTCTAAGCTGACTATATAATGTAATAGATTTTTTTTATGATAGGAGTTTGAAATGGCAAATGAAAAGTATTTAAATTATTATATTGAGACATTGACGGCAACAATGACAGACTGTGTTGTCCGAAATGTCTCAATGCAAGCGAATCAAAAAATTACTGATGATGTTGTAAAAGAACAGACTGAAAAACTTGAAGCATTGGCAAGATCCAATAATGAATTACAAACATTAATTGGAGAATTGGAACAAGCCAATGCAACGAATGAAAGTAGTGTCATACAAGATTTGAAAAACAAGTTAGACGAAAAGGAAAAACTTGTTGCCAAACAAAGTACCGACATTAATGAATTGACCAATAAACATCGTATTGAACTTGAGGAATTAAACACAAAGTTTAGAGACTATGATAGTGTTAAGAATCAAGCAACACATGTCGAAACGTTTAAAGGTGAATTGATTAGAGCCCGAGAAGAAACTAATAGAGTTCGAACAGAACTTGAAAATAGAATCAACTCTATGAATGCCGAAACGAATGGAAAAATTCAAGGCATTAATGAAGAAAATGATAAAAATGTTAGAGTGTTGATTCAGAGACATGAAGCTGAGAAAGGTAATCTGAATAATAAGATTGCCGAATTGACTGAAAAGATTGAATACTTACAACTACCTCCTGCCAAACGAAGAAAAATTGAAGAACAGCTGAATAAAGAAGTGGCACCAACGACAATAACAAGTTTAGTTGGTGCTGATGGCGAACTCAAGGATGGCGGATCGTTTTAAGTAAATGTCAAACACAGCAATACAGTTAAAAAAATCAGGCGTAACAGGAAACACACCATCAGGTCTTGCATTTGGTGAGGTTGCTCTTAACTACGCCGATGGTAAACTGTTTTATAAAAACAGTCTTGGTGGTACATCATACATATCCAACCAATTCTCGTTTGACACAATCAACTCAAACAACTCCCTAATATTTGCGGGAAGTGGTTCAGACACCTTGTCTTTTGTTGCAGGTAATAATGTTACCATAAGCACAAATACAACCACAAAAACAATCACAATCAATGCGTCAGTATCAGGTGGAAGTGACCCTGGTCCTGCGTTTGACCGTGCCAATGGTGCATTTGTAACTGCTAACTCAGCAGCCAGCTTTGCCAATGATGCTTTTTTAAGAGCTAATGCATCCTATGATTCACAAAATACCACAGCATCGTTTGCCAACGGTGCCTTTGTGGTGGCCAATTCATCAGCAACTTTTGCTAACGGAGCTTTCGATAGAGCCAATGCGGCCTATAATGCTGCGAATACCGCCACAGACCCGTGGGTAAGAACTCAAGCAAATAATGCTTACGACAAAGCCAATTCAGCTGGTTCATTTGCCAACGGAGCATTCGATGTTGCCAATTCGGCAGCCAGCTTTGCTAATGGTGCATTCACACAAGCAAATTCTAACTATACAAGTGCTGTAACAAAATTAAATGTAACTCATAGTGGTGCTTCAGCATATTTAATTGACCAATATTCAGGTAATAATCCATCAATTTATATTTCAGGTGGTGAAACAATAGCATTCAATCTTGATATATCTGGTCATCCATTTCTAATTCGTCAATCATCAGGTGGTACTAATATTTCTGATGGATTAACACACGTGTCATCTTCAGGTGTTGTAACAACAGGTTCCAATGCTCAAGGAAAAGAATCTGGAATATTATTTTGGAAAGTTCCTTTCTCTTTAGTTGAAAGTACATATGTTTATCAATGCCAATACCATAGTGGTATGGTTGGAAATATTATTATACAACAACCAGTTTCTTTTGTTGCTAGTAATACAACTTTGGCTTTTTCGCTGGCCAATGGTGCTTTTGATAGAGCCAATTCAGCGGCATCATTTGCTAATGGTGCATTTGTAACAGCCAATTCTGGTGCCACGTTTGCTAATGGTGCTTTTGTAACAGCCAATTCTGGTGCATCATTTGCTAATGGTGCTTTTGATAGAGCCAATTCAGCGGCATCATTTGCTAATGGTTCTTTTGTAACAGCCAATTCTGGTGCCACGTTTGCTAATGGTGCTTTCAATGCAGCTAATTCTGGTGCCATGTTTGCTAATGGTGCTTTCAATGCAGCTAATTCTGGTGCCATGTTTGCCAATGGTGCTTTTGATAGAGCCAATGCTGCATATGCATTTGCAAATACAATTTCTGGAGGTTCTTCGGTTGATAATGTAGCTAGGAATAGTGCAAATTCAGCAGAATTTTTTGCTAATGGTGCCTTTATTACAGCGAATTCGGCCGCAAGTTTTGCCAATGGTGCTTTTGATAGAGCCAATGCAGCCTTCGCTAAAGCTAACACAGGAACAACCGCACTCGATGTAAACTCTGATATTGTTGCCTTCACAATCGCCTTTAGTTGATAGAATAAATAAAGGATAATAGGGAATTTATATGGCAAATACATTTAAAAATCAACTACAAGCAGCAGTCGGAACATCACCAGCAACCATTTATACTGCTGGTGCCAATGTGTCGACCACAGTTATTGGTATGACTATTGCAAACATACTAAACACAACCATAACAGCCAATGTGATATTGAATTCTGGTGGTTCAGACTACTATATGGTTAAGATGGCTGAGATTGAACCTGGCAATTCTTTAATCACTATCGGCGGTGAACAGAAATTAGTAATGAGAGCCAACGATGTTCTAAAAGTTTCAACAAGTAATGCTTCAGCAGCTGATGTTATTGTGAGTTTATTGGAAATAACATAACATGGAATTTACTTACATTGGCAACCAAGATAAGAAGGATGTAAGGTTAACCGGTTCATTTGCTAATGGTGCATTTGTAACTGCTAACTCAGCAGCCTCTTTTGCTAATGCGGCCTTCGATAGGGCCAATGCGGCCTTCTTACAGGCGAATACTAGTGGTGGTGGAGGCAGTAGTACACCAGTAACAATTTATTCTGATGTGTTTACTGCCAATGGTAATACGTCAACATTCAATTTAAGTACATCACCGGAAGATGAAAATTATATAATTGCAGTAGTCGATGGTATTACTCAATTAAGAAGTACGTATACTGTTACAGGTAACGTGGTCACTTTTGATAGTGCATTTGATAATGGAGCCAACGTTGAAATAACAACCATCACTGGCGGCGGTGAAAGTCCATATGCAGCCAACCACGCCAATTTGGCATATGCACAGGCAAATGCTGCCTTCACGCAGGCAAATAATTCTACTGATACATGGGTAAGAACACAAGCTAACAGTGCGTTTGACAAAGCAAACTCGGCAGGTTCATTTGCTAATAGTTCTTTTGTAACTGCCAATGCAAGTTATGACCAAGCAAACACAGGTGCTTTATTTGCAAATGGTGCCTTCATAACAGCCAATTCTGGTGCATCATTTGCCAATGGTGCTTTCGATAGAGCCAATGCTGCTTATGCACAGGCTAATAATTCTACTGATACTTGGGTTAGGACTCAGGCCAATAATGCATACGATACGGCAAACTCGGCTCAAACATTTGCTAACGCAGCATTTATAACAGCAAACTCTGCGGCAAGTTTTGCTAACGGTGCTTATGCGGCCGCAAACTTAAAATTTAATACATCAGGTGGTACAATTTCTGGTGATGTTTCCATTACAGGAAATCTAAGTATATTAGGTAATGCATTCAGCACTAGTGCAACTCAAATTGTTGCAAATGATACACTCTTTATTATGGGTACAGGAAACTATTCAGGTGATGTACTTGATATTGGTTTTTCATCTCATTACAACGATGGTACCAATGCACACACAGGTATAATTCGAGATGCTGGCACCAAAGAATGGCATGTGTTTGAAGGTTATACACCTGAGGTTGGTGCAAACAATAGTATTGATATTAATCATGCATCATTTAAGATTGCAACACTTCAAGCAAATTTAAAATCAACAACCATAACGATTAAAGGTATAGATTTATTACCTTATGTTAATAATGCATATGCAACGGCCAACTCTGGTGCATCCTTTGCTAACTCAGCATTCATTACAGCCAATGCATCATATGAATCCCAGAATACCACAGCATCGTTTGCTAACGGTGCTTTCATTACAGCTAATGCGGCATTCAATGCAGCGAACAATGCAACCGATCCGTGGGTAAGAAATCAGGCTAACAACTCTTACAATACAGCTAACGGAGCATTTGTAACAGCCAATTCTGCTGCATCATTTGCTAATGGTGCTTTTGATAGAGCCAATGCTGCTTATGCAGCTGCAAATACGGGTAGTGGAGTAGGTGGTGTATTAACAAGTTTTGTTGATACATTTACTGCGAATGGTATATCCAACAACTTCACATTATCAACAACACCAACGAATAAAAATATTACGTTTGTGTCTATACAAGGTGTATTACAACCAAAAGAAAGTTATAATATATCTGGTACCATATTAACATTTGATTCCACTCCACCAAATACAGCTTTTATTGAAATAACAACTTTGAATGGTGCATCTGATAATGCTGCCTTTATTGCAGCCAATGCTGCCTTTATTACAGCCAATTCTGGTGCATCATTTGCTAACGCAGCATTTATACAGGCTAATGCTGCATTCACTCAAGCAAATACTGCTTCAATAAGATACATCACTTTAAATGAAACTGGTAATATTGTCATAAAAACCGGAACAGTAAGATTTTATCCGCCTAGTAATATAGCTATAAATAATGTATACGCTAGTTTGAGCACCACATCAGCAAACACTTTTACTTTCGAGGTAGTTAAAAACGGGTCAGTAGTAGGAACATACAACATAGACTCTAACACAAATAAAATGACCGTAGCGGCAGCAAATATTAATTTAACTTCAAACGATTACTTAACAGTAAATATTACTAATGGGTCACAAGCAAGTGATTTAAGAATTGACTTAGAGTATAAATAGAGTATAAATAGAGTATAAATGTTAAATAAAACAAAGGTATTTTTATGGATTTTATAAAAATTTTTTACAATGGTTTACCTGCAAAAGTTTATAAACTTTTGTCAAGTATTCCTAATAACATTGAAAGTGATGTAGAAAGATTTAGTTATATACATAACCTTTTATCTGTTGATTTAGGTATTGAATCTAATGTATTGTTTGGATCAATTTCGGATATACAAGGACTTTGTTATTTTTATACAGAACAACACAAATTAAATTTGATTTCTAATGAAAATTTTGAATTAGTATTTGACACGGACAGTATGATTGTAAAAGAAACATTAACTGAATTTAGTGAAGAAACTCAAGAAACTCAAGGAATATAATAATGTATGTGAAGTATAGAATCTCATCAAACACCGTTACTGCAAATGTAATATCGGATATTACAGGTATTATTGGTGGAACAATAACACAAGCGAATCAGCTGAGTGCTGGTGCTTCAGGAAATACTATTTTTTCCGGTAACTATCCTAGTGGTACAATATATACAGTTTCTTTTACGGATGATGCCACAGCTTCGGTTATAAGTAAAAAAAATCATGCAAACACGTCATATCAATCATACATTTTATTAAGTGGTTCAACTGATACAACTTTTGGAGTAGGTATTAATGCAACTGCATGTGGATTAGGTAAAGACTGGAGTTCAGGATCAACAATTACTAATAGCACAACAGGTTTCTCAGATACAGTTTTACATTTAAAACAATATATTCCAACGGCGGACAAACCAGAAGAACTAATTATTATAGTTACAAATAAATCTCTTATTTTAATACAATCCAATCATAATACTTGTATTGGATGGGTAGATATTACAACTAATGGTGTCGTTGAAAAATATACAACAAGCATGAGAACTATTTTATGTAATTTTACCACTAGTAATGCTAAAGTTCCATATACATATAAATTATTAGGTGCATTATCCAGTTATGGATTAACAAATTATACTAAAATATTTAATGCTGCGCCTTTTACATCAACACCAGATGCACCAATAATATCAGCAATATCTTTTTTAGCATTTGATGAAAATCGTACTCCAGTAATTATTGAAAATCCAGCGCTTGTATGTAATCCTAATGCAGGAAATTATGTAAACTTCTTATATGGTGTGGTATCTATTCCTCCTGGACTTTTAAAAAGTAAATCACTATATAATACAAGTGGTGTAAATAGAATTTCTTTTAGTAATTTTGCTTTTGTAACAGAATAGGAATAAAAAAATGTTGATAAAATTTAGTATGCCTCGGGCTGCCACTATGACAGACTTGTTATGGAATCTCATGCAAGCAGTTTTTGTAACAGCAACCACGGCCGCAAATACAACTCCTACTATTACTAGAGTTTCCACTAGCAATGTGGCCAATACACAAGCTTCGCTTCTTGGAGTTGGTCCAGGTTGTTTTATTGAAGAAGTTATTTCTAATACTGAATCTGGTGGATGGACTTTAGGCCCAAATAATAACTTTACTCAAAGTGTGGTGCCAGCTGCCACTGTGGGTTCATACATACTACATCTTCAGACTTCAAATGGAAAAGCCAATACTAAATATTTTGCCATTGGTTGTGGCGGGGTCGCTGCTGGCAGCGGTGGCGCCAGCGTTTGGAATTCGGGCGTTCAGACTATTAATGACAACAGTGCTAATTGGCCAAATTGTGGTGTTTATGATGTTGGTTACGGAAGTTTACAGCGTATCCGGTCGATGGAGGGACTCAATGATGGTAGCTTTTTAGGATCGGACATTACACGAATTAGAAAATTAACCGCTGGGACAAACAACACCACATGGGGCAGAAATATTTCTGCGGCGTCACCTTTTTCTCTACAATACTTTGCAAACCGATACAATGAATCAAATTTTGGTACCGCAACTCGAACTCCATTTTATGTAGGCGCAACAGAAAATTATATTTTTTTAGTTCATGAAGGTGCAATTTGGTATTTTGGTACAAGAACCTCTCAGCCTTGGGAAGATGCCTATACTGATAACCCTTATTATGTTTCTTTTGGACATGCAGGTACAGCAGCAAACACAACTCATTCATATCATGAAACTTTTTCTAATCTAAATCATGTGTTAGGCTCGCCAGGAGTAGGAGTTATCAATAGGTCGTTTACACAAGCATTTAGTAGAACAATCACCACAGCAAACACAAATTACGCAAGTAGTCCACCAATGTTATATTATAATACGGTTGCTGGAAACCAGTTAGAAGCAAATAGTTTTTGGACAGTTACGGGTGGTAACCAAAACGCTTACGGTTCAGAAGGATTTGATGCAATTTCAATGCAATTCGGCCGAGCCCAATCAACTGCTCTGGTTAACCTAAGGGCGAACTCAAATAATGCATTATCAGGAACACATATGCGTAATACTTGGGATCATTACAATGCGCCGTTTGATGGACCAAGCTTTGATACTACTACAGGTCTTATGGTGCCAACAATATATCCAATTAATTTTAGTGTTTCTGGAAATAGTGTTAATTCAGGTGGAAATTCAGGTGGTAGAGCACTGGGTATATACAAAGGACAACTTGGCATTGCTAACAACAGTCCTTTACTTAATTTAGCATCTTATATAATTGACGGATCAAATTATATACCAGTATTTGTTGGTAATTCCATGTTTCATTCTGCAAACACAGACTTATATTTTATAAGAGCAGCTTAATCATAAAACAAATTTTTAGTTATATAAAAATAACATGGCAATTTTATCATCGAATAAAAGGTCAATTGGTTTTAGTACTTCACCAATTAATCAAAGCAATAATATAGTTCTAGCAGATACTACTAATGTTGCATCAAATGAATTACCTTTAAATCAATTAATAAATTTAACTACTTTTGACAAAATAAAGTCAATTGGTTTTAGTACTTCACCAATTAATCAAAGCAATAATATAGTTCTAGCAGATACCACTAATGTTGCATCAAATGAATTACCTTTAAATCAATTAATAAATTTAACTACTTTTAACAAAATAAAGTTTATTAATCTTGAACAACCAATAGCTTTTGGTTCTCACACAGCACAGCAAGCAAATTCATTTATAATTAATGCATCTAGTACACCAAGCGTTCAAAGTAGTACTAGTAGTACTTTTTGGACAATAGGTTAAATGAATTTGATTGCGGATTTTTGCCATAAATATAATTATAAAATAAAAAAAAATAGAAGATGGCATTATTAAAAATTAAACCGTTTATTATAGATGATACAACTGCAAACGATGCATTTGTACAGGCTAATGCTGCTTTTTTACAGGCAAATTCTGCGGCATCTTTTGCTAACGGTGCTTTTGATAGAGCTAATTCTGGTTATGATGTTGCAAATACAGGTTCATCATTCGCTAACGGTGCTTTTGGCCAAGCAAACTCGGCCTCATCTTTTGCTAATGGTGCATTTTTAGTTGCAAATTCTGGTGCATCATTTGCCAATTCATCGTTCATAACAGCGAATTCATCATACGCATCACAAAATACTACAGCAACCTTTGCTAATGCGGCCTTTGATGCCGCTAATGCGGCTTTTAGTCAATCCAATACTAGTGCATCATTTGCCAATGGTGCATTTGATAGAGCTAATGCTGCTTATGCACAGGCTAATAATTCCACAGATACATGGGTAAGAACACAGGCTAATACTGCATACGATACGGCAAATTCTGCGGCATCTTTTGCTAATGGTGCTTTTGGCCAAGCAAACTCGGCCGCAAGTTTTGCTAACGGTGCTTTTATTACCGCAAACACAGCATACAATTGGGGCAATCACGCTTCCGCTGGATATGCAACAACAATTTATGTTAGTGGTGAGATTGCAAACCTTGTAAATTCAGCACCTGTAACATTAGATACACTAAATGAATTGGCAGCTGCATTAGGAAATGATGCAAATTTTAGTACCACGATTACAACTACATTAGGTGTAACAAATTCATTTGCCAACGGTGCTTTTTTAAGAGCTAATGCATCCTATATCGCACAAAATACCACAGCAAGTTTTGCTAATGGTGCCTTTGATAGAGCCAATTCAGCAGCATCATTTGCTAACGGAGCATTTGTAACTGCTAACTCAGCAGCCAGTTTTGCAAATGGTTCTTTTGTAACAGCCAACTCGGCAGCTTCGTTTGCTAATGGTGCCTTTGATAGAGCCAATTCAAGTTATGATGTTGCAAATACAGGTGCATCGTTTGCTAACGGTGCCTTTAATCAAGCAAACTCGGCCGCAAGCTTTGCAAATGGTTCTTTTGTAACAGCCAACAGTGGTGCAACATTTGCCAATGCGGCATTTGAACGTGCCAATGCAGCCTATGCTCAGGCAAATACTGGTGGCGGTTCTAGTTCAGATACTTGGGCAAGAGCACAAGCTAATGCTGCATTTGAAACAGCAAATTCAGCTTCGAACACAGCAAATTCTTTTACAGGCAACATTGCAGTCAACATAGATAATTTTACTGGTGATGGTACGACAACAAACTTCACCATGTCTACTGCACCAACAGATGCAAACAACGTTATCATCAACGTTAACGGTGTTATTCAATTAAAACAAGCATATACAATAACAGCAAATTCCACAACACTTACACTTTCATCAGCACCGGCCAATGGTGCCAAGGTCGATGCGATTATATTTAAGAGTGGTGCAGTGTCTGCAACATCAGGTGGTGGAACAACAAGAGCTCAGTCTATGACTATGAGCATAATATTCGGAGGATAAAATGGCAGCACCAAATTTATTAACAAGTACAACAGTAATAGGAAAGACAGCATTGTCACAATTAACCACAATAACGGCTAACGTAATTACTGTATCTAGCAATACTGTGAGTAAGTTAAACGATATTATTTTAACTAACTACACCGGATCAAACGTTACAAGTAATGTGTTAATTAATAGGAGTTCAACTACATATTATATAGGTGGTAATATAAGCGTACCTCCATATTCGACATTAGTATTATTAGGAAAAGATTCTTCATTATATTTAGAAGAAGGAGATGTGATACAAGCAAACGTATCTGCAAACGCTAGTGTCAGTATGGCAGCAAGTTATGAATTAATGAGTTAAGTATGAGACAACGGTCAAATTTTGGAGTAACAGGAGCATTAATTGCAACTACCAGTATAACTAGTGGAGTATACTCCAGCGGTGACGCTGTTATGCTTTCTAAAACCGGTGTTTGGCCGGGTAGTGTATTACCTATAACTCCAACTGTTGACTACTTAGTTGTAGCCGGTGGCGGTGGCGGAGGTGCTACACCAAATGGAACAACAAACCGTTTTGGAGGTGGTGGCGGTGCCGGAGGTTACAGGTCATCAGTAACCGGTGAGTCATCTGGTGGGGGTGCATCTGCCGAATCTGTTCTTTCAGTAACTCCCGGAACACCCATAACAGTAACGGTGGGTGGCGGTGGTGCTAAAGGAACTAACGGTAATAATTCAGTGTTAGGTAATATTACGTCTACTGGCGGCGGCGCAGGTGGCGGCGACTCTACAACAGGTGCCGCAGGCGGTTCTGGCGGTGGTGGACATAACAATACTAATGGGGGTGCTGGTACCGCAAATCAAGGCTATGCTGGCGCAAGAGGTCAAGACACTGGCTCTCCGTACAGTACAGGCGGCGGTGGCGGTGCAGCCCAAACACCTGCTCAACCAACCGGCGCTGGTGGTGGAGTTGGTGGTAACGGAGTTTCAAGTAGTATAACAGGTACTGCAATTTATTATGCCGGAGGTGGCGGAGGTGGCGATAGAGCTGGCGGCGGTGCTGCCGGCGGCCTCGGAGGTGGCGGCGCCGGCTCGTCCGGAACTAATGCTACTGCTGGAACAACGAATACCGGCGGTGGCGGAGGTGGACGAGGTGACGGAGTTGATGGAAGTGCTGCCGGAGGTTCAGGTATTGTCATTGTTCGTTATTCAGACATATATCAGGCCGCATCAAGTACAACAGGTTCACCAACTGTTACTGTTTCGGGTGGGTATAGAGTATATAAGTGGACTACTTCAGGCTCAATAACATTCTAAGAGAACAATAAATACTGATAACACAACAAAGAAAATATAAATGGCATTAACAACGATATTACCATCAGGTTTAAATTCAGCGAATGATTTTTCATCGTTGGTGCCGGCTGCCTACTCTCAGGCAAATGCAGCCTTCATACAGGCTAATGCTGCATATGCAGCTGCAAATACGGGTGGTGGTGGAGGAGGTGGTGCTTCGGTTACTGTTGGTTCAATAGCACCTTCACCTGCAGCAAACGGATATTTGTGGTATGATGACACAACAACTGGTGAATTGTTTGTATACTCATCCAATTCTTGGGTGTCTACAAGCATTATGCCAGCCACGAACGTAAATGATCCTGCAATTACAGGACCAACAGAAGCAAACGAAGCAACAACACAGACATATACTATTTCGAATTATAATGGTGCGTATGCATATATAATTGGTGTCACAGGAGGTTCAGTAACAAGAACAAATCAGTCTATATACTGGACAATGCCATCAGTCACAACAAATACGACACACTATATGACAACTCAGGTTGTTTCTGGAGGCGTTACATCAGCAGTAGACACAAGAACTGTTTTGGTTGTTAATTTAAATATATCTGACGCAGCTGTTATTGTATCTGACTTTTCAAGTACATATGCAAACGTAACTTTTGGATGGGCATAAATGAAATCGAAAGCAAACGCAGTTTTTATCAGCACACCATACTCACAAGAGGTGGGTGATACAAACTGGAATGAATATCAAACGGTGATTACGGCAAATAATAGTCCGAGTAAAATCACCATCAGAACAAGTGATACAACTAGCAATGTTTTGGCAGTGACAAGTGGTTATGCCGACTTGGTGCAAGGTTCAACAATATATTTGAGTAATAACGGAACAACATTGACTCAAGGAATCATTGGAGCTATAACATCAGGAACAGTAAAGGCAAATACTAATACAAAATCAACAATAGTTTCAACATGGAGTTCTAGTAGTGCCTCAAACGCTTATTTTTCATTAGGTACAACCAATTTTCCAGCTGCAAATTTCATAAAACCTGATGGAACATTGTTATGGATAAGACAAAGTGATAGTTCTATAAAAGAATGGAAATTAAATATTCCATGGAATCCTGCAAGTGCTATTTCGACAGGAAAATCTGTTGCTCGGTTGCTAAATGAGCAAAATCCAACGGGTGGAAATCATCAATATTGTTTTTGTTTTAGTCATGATGGAAAATATTTGTATAGATTTATTTGGGGACTGAACATAATATCCAGCTATTCCGCACTTTTGGTTAGAAATACACTATCAACACCATGGGACATATCAACATTAACAAATCATTTGGCTGAAACAAGGCCAATTAATTTTGTGGATAATTCAACGGCCGATGGAGCTCGGGCAAACAGAACAATGAGAATTTCAAAAGATGGCACAAGAATTATAATTTTTAGTGCGTCTAATGGAACGGTGAGAACAAGCATTTTAGCAAAGCCATGGTCTATTAGTTCATACACAACAGCAATAAATGGTACCATAGCTAGCATGACCAGTGAGCAAGCAAACTATGAAGTTTCAGAAGATGGAAAAACTTGGTATGCTTGGGCGTACGGCAACACCTCGACTTTTAATTTTTATGTAGGAAGTTTTGGTACAGCATGGGATGCGTCAACAGCAGCATTAAGCAAAACTATTCCATTAAGTGGATTTGCAACACAAATGGGCGGAAGCATTGCTAGCTTGGCCGCAACCACAGGTTTCATTAGTCGAGACGGAAATTATACTTGGTTTTT
>Ga0315903_10004730_pt1 | contig 18044 bp, 14 predicted proteins | sample LakEriMetagenome_7_FD_203524 | JGI IMG/M metagenome (GOLD analysis project Ga0315903, IMG submission 203524) | Freshwater fungal communities from buoy surface, Lake Erie, Ohio, United States - Buoy 2 MA119 | ecosystem: Environmental > Aquatic > Freshwater > Lake | place: USA: Lake Erie, Ohio...
TAGGAGCCGTGGGAGTACCGGTTCAGCGAGCGGTCGACCATCATGTCGAGAGCGGTCTCGGCCTGGGCGATCCAGCGCATGCAGTGCGCGAGGCGCGCCGGGCCGAGTCTGTACTGCCCGAGCCGGTGTCCGTTGCCGCGGCCGCCGAGCACCTGCGAGTCGTGCACGCGCAGGTCCGAGATGACGATCTCGGAGTGACCGGTGGAACCGTGCATCGTCTCCACCTCGCGGACGTCGTTCCAGCCCTCGGAGGGGATGTCCACGATGAAGGCGGTGTTCGCCCCCCGTGAGCCCTCGGGAACGTCCATCTCGGTGCGGGCGATGAGGATGGCGAACTTCGCGCGACGTGCACCGGAGATGAACCACTTGTGGCCGTTGATGATCCACTCGTCGCCGTCCTTGATGGCGTGGGTGCGGATGAGCGTGGGGTCGGAGCCTGCGACCTCGGGCTCGGTCATCGCGAAGCACGACGAGGTGGTCCCGTTGAGCAGGGGCTTCAGGTACTTCTCCTTCTGCTCGTCGTTCGCCCAGTGCAGGAGGGTGTGCATGTTGCCCTCGTCGGGCGCCTGGCAGTTGAACACCCACGGCCCGACACGCGTCTTCGCCGCCTCCGACTGCACCATGGCGAGTGCCACGTGGCCGAGCCCCATGCCGCCGTACTCCTTCGGCATGTGGGGAAGCCACAGCCCCTGGCGAACAGCCTCCTTGCGCAGGCCGAGAAGCGCCTTGATGTAGTTGCCGCGCTCCGAGTCCTCCATCTCGTCACGGTGACCGAACGGCTCCATTGCCGGCCGGATGACCTCGTCGACGAAGGTGCGCACCCTCGTGCGGATCTCCTCGTGCTCCGGAGCGAGTGTGAAATCGATCATTGCGGTCCCCCTGCAGTTCCCTGTCCTGACCCCGCCATTGTGCTGTGCGGTGACCGACGGCAACGAACCAGCCCGGCATTCCCCCGCCGGGCCGCCCTAGCCTTGCCCCGTGAGCAACAGCTGGGACCGCGACAGCCTGCCCGAGGGCGCGGACAAGGCCGCGATGGTCCAGAGCATGTTCGACGCGATCGCACCCAGGTACGACCTCGTCAACCGCATCATGACCTTCCGCCTCGACGTCCGCTGGAGGCGCCGCGCGGTTCGGGACCTCGCGCTTCCCGCCGGTTCCCGCGTGCTCGATCTCGCGTCCGGAACAGGCGACCTGTGCATCGACATGAGGCGTGCGGGACTCGATCCCGTGTCCATGGACCTGTCCTTCGGGATGCTCTCTAACGACAGGTCGGGGGCGCCCCGCGCACAGGCGGACATCCTGAGGCTTCCCGTGCCCGACGGCTCCGTCGACGGCATCATGTGCGGCTTCGCCCTGCGCAACCTCGTCGATCTCGACGTGTTCTTCCGCGAGTGCGCCCGCGCCATCCGGCCGGGCGGCCGCGTGGCGCTGCTCGACGTGGGGGTCCCCCACAATCCGCTCGTCCGGTTCGGGAACAGCATCTACTTCGGGCGCATTGTCCCCCGCATCGGCGCGTTGCTCAGCGACGGGCCCGCCTACCGCTACCTTCCCCGAAGCGTCGCGTACCTCCCCCCGCGCGAGGAGCTCGTCGCCAAGCTGCGGGCCGCGGGGTTCGGCGATGCCCGGCACACTCAGTTGAGCGGTGGCCTGACCCAACTGATGGTCGGCACGAGGGACGCCTGATGTTCTTCCGCTCGCGGCCCCTCGACGGGCAGGTGGACCTGAACAACGTGTGCCGCGGCGACGGGTTGCTGTTCGTGCGTGACGGGGTGGGTGCGGCCGGCCGGGGCGTCACCGCGACGGTCGACGAGAGCCGGCTCGCGGAGGTGCTCGGGGACCTGAATCCCGCTGACGGCACCGTCCCGCCGCCCGGTCACGGGCCGCTGCTCTTCGGAGTCGTCCCGTTTCTCCCCTCCCGTGCCGCCACGTTCACCCTCCCGAGGGTCGTCGTCACCAAGGACACCGAGGGGAACGCGTGGGTCACGCTGACCTCCGACCACGAGGCCGACCTCACCGATGCCGCCATGGACTCCGCAGTGGCCGATGCGGTCTCTGGCACCGCACCCGGCGCAACCTCCAACTCGTTCCGTGTCGAGCCGCTCACACCGGTCGATGAGTACCTCGGGGCGGTCGTCGCGGCGCGTGATGCCGTGCGTGCGGGGCGCCTGCTGAAGGCCGTCATCGCCCGTGACATCGCCGTCACCGCGTCCGAACCCATGGACGTCCACGCCGTGCTCCTCCGTCTGCGGGCATCCTTCGGCAGCAGCTACCGCTTCTGCATCGACGGACTGATCGGTGCCTCGCCGGAGCTGCTCGTGCAGGTGGAGGGGCGCACGGTGCGCAGCCACCCGCTCGCAGGCACCGCGCCGCGCACGGGGGACCCCGCCACCGACGCGCGGCTTGCCGCACAACTGGTGGCGAGCACGAAGAACCAGGTCGAGCACCGGGTCGTCATTGACATGGTTCACGACACGCTCCTGCCGTGGTGCTCGTACCTCGACTGGGAACCGGAGCCTTCCGTCGTCACGGTCGCGAACGTGCAGCACCTCGGCACCTCCGTCGAGGGGGCTCTCGCCGAACCCCGACCGTCCGTGATGACGCTCGTGCGCGCGCTCTGCCCCACGCCCGCACTGGGCGGGGCACCGTCAGCGGACGCGATCGACTTCATCGACTCGCTTGAACCCATGGACCGCGGCAACTACGGGGGCGCGGTGGGCATCCTCGACACCCGCGGAGACGGCACGTTCGCGGTGACGATCCGCTGCGCGGAGTTCTCGGCCGACCGGCGCACCGCCCGGCTGTTCGCCGGGGGTGGCATCGTGGCGGAGAGTGACCCGGTGGCCGAACTGGCCGAGACGCAGTCGAAGTTCCAGGCGATGCTGTCGGCTGTCGTCAGGCCCTAGCCGACTCCACCGCCTGCACAACCTCGGCATTCAGCGCCTCGTGGGCGGGCACGTTGCCGGACCTGTCGAGGCGCACCTCGATCATCCTCGTGCCGGATCCGGCAAGCGCGGCCTCAAGGGACGCCAGGTCCGTCACCAGCACATGGGCAATGCCGTGCGCCGCTGAGAGCGCCGCGAAATCGACGCCGTGGGGTGTCCCGTAGAGCGTCTCGAACGTCCCGCCGTCGAGTTGTGATGCCTGCGGCAGGAACGAGAAAATCGATCCGCCGTCGTTGTTCGTGACCACAATGGTCAGGTCCACACCCCTCCTGGCGAGTCCCCAGAGGCCGTTCGAGTCGTGCACCATGGCCACGTCGCCGATCAGCAGGGTTGTGGGTGCGCCCGTCGCCAGTGCCACACCGACGGCGGTGCTCACCACGCCGTCGATGCCGTTCGCTCCCCTGTTCGAGTGGACCGTGACGCCGGGCGTGACCGTGCCGAACCACTCGACGTCGCGCACCGGCATCGAGGACGACACCACCAGGTTGCCGCCGGGGGCCATGGTGTCGGTGACGCGGCGCGCCACGGTGGGTTCGCAGAACACCGCGTCGGTGTGACGGGAGATCGCATGTTGTGCCGCCGTCTCGCTGCCGATCCAGGCCGCCAGCCACTCCACAGGCGCAGGCGCGACCGATCCGGCCACCATCCCCGCGATCTTGTCCACCGGGCCGGAGACCGAGAGCGTGACCACATGGTCCGGGTCGACCGGACGCTCGTGGTCGTTCACCTGGACGATGACTGCCCCCGAGCGGGCCGTCCACTGGGCGAGAACCTTCGACGCTGGTGGGTCGCCGATGCGCACGATCACCTCGGGGAGGTGGTCACCCACGAAGGACTCGGCCCTCAGCACGGGATCGAAACCCACCACCACGTTCGGGTGGCACTCGCGCAGTCCGCTGACGGCATCCGCGAACACCGGCCACCCGGCCGCCTCTGCGAGAGCGAGAACCGAGGGGCCGGAGCCCCGGCCAGCCACGATGACCCCGCGGCGTCCTGACACCAACGCCGCGACTCGCGAGATGGTGGCGGCATCAACGGCAAGCCGGGAGGGAGCGATTGTCGCTCCGCCACCGGGCGGCAAGGTGCCCGCCTCCCCGAGGAGCGGCTCGCGGAACGGCAGGTTCAGGTGAACCGGACCCGGGAGAGTGCCGACAGCCGCTGCGAGCGATCGACGTGCGAGGGAACGCCACGATGCTGCCGCGTCATCCGAGGGCACTCCCGGGTCGTGGAACCATCTCACGGCTCCGCCGAAGAGTTTCGTCTGGTCGATGGTCTGGGGCGCCGCGACGTCCCGCAGTTCCGGGGGTCGGTCGGCGGTGCAGACGATCATCGGCACGCGGCTGAGATTCGCCTCGTGGACAGGGGCCACAAAATGCGCCGCCGCCGTTCCCGAGGTGCAGAGCAGCACGGCCGGAACTCCCGTTGCACGGCCGATCCCGAGGGCCGCGAAACCCGCGCTCCTTTCGTCGTGGAACACGTGCAGCCTGAGCCCACCGTTGCGGGCCAGGGCAACCGCGAGCGGCGTGGAACGGCTGCCGGGCGTGACCACCGCGTGCCGGACGCCCTGGGCCACCCATTCGTCGACGAGGGTGGCGCAGAACGTCGCTGAAGTGTCGCCCGGGGAGGCCATGGGCATAGTCTCGCACCGTGCGAGTCGAAATCTGGTCCGATGTTGTGTGCCCGTGGTGCTACATCGGGAAGCGCCGCTTCGAGAAGGCGGTAGCGGCGCTCAGGGAGAAGGGCGTGACGGAACCCGTCGAGATCGTGTACCGCGCGTACCAACTTGACCCCACGGCCCCTGCGGGCGCGTCCACCCCGGTCGTGGACGCCTACGCGAAGAAATTCGGCGGTCGCGAGCGGGCCGAGCAGATCCTCGCCCATGTGACGAAGGTCGCCGCGGCCGACGGCATCGAATTCCGCATGGACATCGCCCTCCGCGCGAACACCGTCCTCGCCCACCGTGCCCTCCACTTCGCACTGGAGACCGGGGGTCCATCCCTCCAGGAGGCCCTCAAGGAGCGGCTCCTGCGCGCGTATTTCACCGAAGGCCTCGATGTCGGCGACGCCGAGACAGTCGGCCGGTGCGCCGCCGACGCAGGCATGGATGCGGCGGCGCTCTCGGAATGGCTCGACGGCGACGGCGGCAAGGCCGAGGTCGTCGCGGACCTCCGCGGCGCGATGGAACGGGAGATCTCCGCGGTCCCCACGTTCGTCATCGACGGCATGTTCATGGTGCCGGGTGCGCAGGACGTCGACGTGTTCGTGAACGTCATCGAACGGGTTCTCGCCCGCCGGGGCTGAGATGATCCTCGCCCACGACACTGTCGGCAGCGGTGTTCCCGTTGCCTTCGTCCACGGCTTCACGCAGACGCGCTCCTCATGGATGCCCCTTGTCTCTCAGCTGGGCGGCGTGGAGTGCACCCTCATCGACGCACCGGGCCACGGCGAATCTGCGGGCGAGACGCTCGACCTCCACGGTTGCGGGGACGCGATTGCGGCGACGATGGCCCGCGGTGCCCTCGTCGGCTACTCGATGGGTGCGCGCATGGCTCTGCACGCCGCACTGGACCACCCCGAGAACGTCACCTCCCTGGTGCTCATGAGCGGCACCGCCGGGATCGAGGACACGGCGGAACGCGCCGACAGGCGAAGGGCCGATGACGCCCTGGCCGACCGCATCGAGCAGATCGGCGTCGACGACTTCATCGACGAGTGGCTGGGCTCACCGATGTTCGCCGGTCTGCCGGCCGCTGCGTCCATGCGCGACGAACGCCGGCGCAACACCGCGCACGGACTCGCGGGTTCGCTGCGCAACGCGGGGACAGGCACGCAGGAGAACCTGTGGCCGAGGCTCGGTGAACTCACGGTTCCCGTCCTCATCGTCACCGGTGACCTTGACGAGAAGTTCACGTCCATCGGTGGACGCCTGCACTCGGCGATCCCGGGCAGCAGATGGGAAAGGGTTGCCGGGTCGGGCCACACCGTGCATCTCGAGGCCACCTCCGCGGTCGCCGCCATCCTGAACGACTGGCTGGTCAGGAACTAGCGAGCAGCAGGCCGACCGCGTACGCGACACCGAAGACAAGCTGCGAACGGCCCACGCCGCCGAGCACCTCGATCAGCCCCCTGCCTGCAACTCCCGACCGCACGGTCCGCACGGGAGGGACCGCCGCCCCGACACCCGCGAGACCGAGCAGCGCCGGGGCGCCGGACACCACGGCCGTGGCAGCCACGAAGACGGTGGCACAGAGGAACAACGCGACGAACACGCCGCGGGTGGTCCGGTCCCCCAGCCGCACGGCCAGGGTCCGCTTGCCGGCCTCCGTGTCCCCGGGGATGTCGCGCAGGTTGTTGATGACGAGCAGTGCACAGGCGAAGCAACCTGCGGCGCATCCTGCAAGGACCATCGTGGACGTCACCTGACCGGCGACCACGTACCCCGTGCCCGCCGTGGCCACGAGACCGAAGAAGACGAACACGAAGATCTCGCCGAGCCCTGCGTACCCGTAGGGCCGGGGACCTCCGGTGTAGAACCACGCCGAGACGATCGCCGCCGCGCCCACCGCGAGCAGCCACCACGAGACGGTGGCGGCCAGCAACAGACCCGCGGCGCCGGCCACGCCGAACGACACGAATGCCGCGTTACGGACCGCCGCAGGTTCCGCGGCGCCGGAGCCGACCAACCGCAGGGGGCCCACTCGGGACTCATCCGTGCCCCTGATGCCGTCGCTGTAGTCGTTCGCGTAGTTGACGCCCACCTGCAGTGCGAGACTCACCACGAGTGCCGGGACGATGCGCCACCACACCGGCGATTCCGAGGCCGCCGCACACGCCGCACCGACAGCGACGGGCACCACGGCGGCCGGCAGGGTGCGCGGGCGTGCCCCCTCCCACCACAGGGGCCAACCAGCGGGATTCGGGGCGTGATCGGTCACTCCCCCAGTGTCCCACCCCGGCGGCCCACCAACTGGGAACACCCCTACGCTCTCGGTGTGAACGAACTCGTGTGTCTCGACCTCCCGCTCGGCGAGCGGTTCGTCGACGAGATGAGACGGGCATGGGACTCCGGGGACGCGGTGTTCCCGCTCGACCAACGACTGCCCGCGCCCGCGCGTGCGGCGCTCGTCAGGGAGGTCGCACCCACGAGGATCGTCTCGCTGGACGGCGACTCCGGGTTCGACGGGAGACCAGTCGAAACCGGGGATGCCGTTGTCGTCGCCACCAGCGGGAGCACCGGGCTCCCGAAGGCGGCCGTGCTCACCCACCACGCGGTCAGGGCAAGCGCCATGGCCGTGCACGCACGCATCGGCGCCGGTCCGTCAGACGCATGGCTGGCCTGCCTTCCGCCTGCACACGTCGGGGGCCTCTCCGTGGTGATGCGTTGCCTCGTCTCGGGCATGAGGTTGATTTGCGCCCCCGCGTTCTCACCGGAGGCGTACCTGTCCGCCGCGCGCGAGGGTGCGACGCTCGTGTCCCTCGTCCCCACCGCGCTGCGCAGGGTCGACCCTTCGCTGTACCGCGTCATCGTCCTCGGCGGCTCGCGCCCGCCGGCTGACCGACCCGCGAACTGCCTTGCCACCTACGGCATGACCGAGACGGGCAGTGGGGTCGTCTACGACGGCATGCCCCTCGACAACGTGCAGGTCAAGGTTGTCGACGGCGTCATCCACGTCCGCGGCCCGATGCTGCTGCGCTGCTGGCGCGACGGCACCACCCCCGTCGACAGCGACGGGTGGCTCCGCACAGGCGACATGGGATCGGTCGCTGCCGACGGTCGGCTCACGGTTCACGGCCGGGAGGGCGACCTCATCATCTCCGGCGGCGAGAACGTGTGGCCCGAACCGGTCGAGGCGGCGATCGACACCCATCCGGACGTCGTCGAATCCTGCGTCGTCGGTGTGGATGATGCGGAGTGGGGCCAGGCCGTCCATGCGTTCGTCGTGGTGCGCAACGAATTGACGCTCGACACGATCCGTGAACACGTGAAGCTCACACTCCCCTCACACTGCGCGCCGAAGCATCTCCATGTGGTGGACTCCGTCCCGCGCACCGCATTGGGGAAGCCGCGACGGGCCGAGCTTCTCTCGTCGCTGGACTGAGCGGGGCAGCCAACTACTGTCGGCGGGTGCCCCGACAGACCGACCGAATGCCCGGCGCCTACTGGCGCCAGCTCGCCGCCTCTGCGGTGTCCAACCTGGGGGACGGGGCGAACGCCGCCGCGATGCCCCTCCTCGCGATCTCCCTCACCGATGACCCCCGCCTCATCAGCCTCGTCGCTTTCTCGTCCATGGTCCCGTGGCTCGTTCTCAGCCTGCCCGCAGGCGTGTGGCTGGACAGGTGGGACACCAAGCGCGTCATCGTGGTCGCGAACATCATCCGTGCCGCCGTCTACGCGGTGATCACGCTCCTCGTCGCCACCGGCACGGTGCGCATCTGGTCCCTCCTGGCCGCCCTCCTCGTGATCGGCTGCGCGGAGGTCTTCTTCGACATGGGATCGCAGGCGTTCCTCCCGTCGATCGTGCCCGCGCACCAGCTGCACAGGGCGAACGGGCTGCTCTACTCCGTCGAGGTCGTCACCAATTCGTTCGTCGGTCTGCCGCTCGGGGCGTGGCTGTTCGTCATCGCCGCGGGTGTCCCCTTCGGCATCAACGGCGCCGCGCTCGCGCTGGCCGCGGCGCTCGTTGCCTCCATCGCAGCCGCACCCGCGGTCAGCCCCACGCACAACGCGCAGAGAGGGTCCTTCCTCGCCGACCTGCGCGAGGGAATGACGTGGCTGTGGGGGCACCGCAACCTCCGGACACTCGCAGTGCTCCTGGGCGTGACCAACGCGGCGATGATGTTCGGCGAGGCCATCTTCGTGAAGTTCGCGTTCAGGTACCTCGGTGTGGGTCCGCGGGGCTTCGGTGTCCTGCTCGCCCTCACGTCGGTCGGCGCCATCCTCGGGGGCCTCCTGGGGGACCGGATCGCGGGAAGGCTCGGGGTGTCGGCTTCCATCATCGCGGCGTACGCGGTGTTCACCGTCGCCGACGCAGTGAGGGCGGCATTCCCGTCCATCGCCCTATTTGCAGTCATGTCAGTCGCCGTCTCGCTCGCAGGGACGCTCTGGAACGTCGTCACCGTGAGCTACCGGCAGAGAGTGATACCGGCCGCCCTGTTCGGCAGGGTGAACAGCGCGTACCGCTTCATCGGCACGGGCTCGATCGCACTGGGTGCGCTGATCGGCGGCCAGACAGCCCACCACTTCGGGCTCCGGGCTCCGTACTTCCTGGGGTCGCTCGTGACCGCCGCGGCCCTCGCGTGGGGTCTGCCCGTGCTGCGCAGCGACGGCTTCGCCTCCGTCGGGGCACCGACAGTGCAGGGCTAGTCGTTCTCGACGACCGGGGTGACCCGCAGCATGCGGATGCGCCGGCCCTCGATGGACTCCACCGTGAAACGCCAGCCCTCGTGGTCGATGGATTCCCCCACCACGGGCACGTGTTCCAGCGTGCCGAACACGAAGCCCCCCACGGTGTCCCAGTCCTCGTCGGGGATCCGCAGGGAGAAGTGCTCGTTGAAGTCGGACACCGACATACCCGCGTCGACGAGCGTGTCCCCGTTGTCCAGTTGCTGGATCTCCGGGTCCTCGGCGTCGTGCTCGTCGACGATCTCGCCGACCAGCTCCTCCAGGCAGTCCTCCAGGGTCACCAGACCGGCGATGGAGCCGTACTCGTCGGCCACCACGGCCATGTGGAAATGGTCGCGCTGCATGTCGCGCATGAGTTTGGCGACCGGCTTGTTCTCGGGAACCACTATCGCCGTGCGCACGAGCGACTCGACGGTTCCCGAGCCGTTCCCGGCCCGCACCGCCCTCATCAGGTCCTTCGCATAGGCGATGCCGATGACGTCCTCGTGGTCGTCGTCCTCGCGCAGCACCGGCACCCTGCTCACGCCGTGCTCGAAGCACAGGTCAAGCGCGGCGTCGACGGTGACGTCGGACTCCACGGCCACGATGTCGGGACGCGGGACCATGATTTCCCTGACCACGGTGTCGCCGAACTCGATGATCGACTCGATGAGCTCCCGCTCCTCGTGCTCGATGATCTCCTCCTCGGCCGCCGCCTCGACGAAGCCGAGGAACTCCTGCTCACCGACGAACGGTCCCTGTTCCAGCCCCTTGCCCTTCACGATGATGTTGGTGAGACCGATGAGGCCGCGGGAGATCAGGCGCAATGGGGAGAACCCCACCAGCAGCGACGTGATCCGCGCCGTGCTGAGGGCCGCCCTGTCGGGCTGCTGCACCGCGTAGGTCTTCGGCACGGCCTCTGCCAGCACGAAGAACACGATCACGTTCAGCACCACGCCGACTGTCACCCCGAGCGGCCCGAACAGCCTTCCTGCGACCACACCGGTCAGGGTTGCCTGCACCGTCTGGCAGACGTTCACCGACAGCAGGAGCGGGTTGACCCACCTCTCCGGGTGACTGACGAGGCCCAGGAGAGCCTGTCCGCCTCGCGCACCGGAATCAGCGAGTGCCTGGGCCTTCGGCTTCGACACCCGCGAGAGTCCCATCTCGGCGATCGACAGGAAGATCAGCACTAGCAGCAGAAGGAGGATCGCGAACAGCATCCAGTAGTCGGCCGTGTTCGGCGCGGAGGAGATCATTCGTCGTGCTCCTGGCGGAATCCGGCAGGAGCGGGGCCGTGCCAGTGGTGTGCCTCGAGGATTGCCCGCTCGCGACTCCTCATGTCGGCGGCCTCGGAGGGCACCGCATGATCGAATCCGAGGACGTGGAGGATTCCGTGGACGACGAGAAGGGCTATCTCGTCATCGTAGGTGCCGGCGTGGCCGGCAAACTGGCCATGCGCCACGGCGGGGCACACCACGACGTCGCCGAGCATCGTGGGGGCGTCGTCCGGATCGGGATGCGGGCGCGCCGGACCGCGGGACACGGCCCCCGGCCCCTGACCCTCCGCCACCACGTCCAGACCGTCCATGGGGAAGGACAGGACATCGGTCGGGCCCGGCTTGCCCATGTGCTCCTGGTTGAGTTCGCTGATGGTCGTCACGTCCACGAAGAACAGCGAGAGTTCGCAGCCACCTCTCACACCCTGCTCGAGCAGGGCGGCGACGGCGAGATCGCGCCACCTCGCGACATCGACGGGGTGCGAGTCCTGCTCGTCGGCGCAGTAGACGTCAGGGACACCGTCACCGCCCGCCCGGCGCGGTGCCTTGCCGCGTTGTCGGGGGTCAGCCACGGTCGCCGCCCTTCCGGCGCGGCTTACCGGCGTCGCTCCCCGACCGCTCGTACGCGGCCACGATGTCTGCGACGATGCGGTGGCGCACCACGTCGGAACCGTCCAGATAGACGAACGCGAGGTCGTCGACCCCGCCGAGCGTCCGCTCGAGATTCACGAGTCCGCTGCGGCCGTCCGGCACGTCGATCTGGGAGACGTCACCCGTGACCACCACCCTGGAGCCGAACCCGATCCTGGTGAGGAACATCTTCATCTGCTCGGGCGTGGTGTTCTGCGCCTCGTCGAGGATGATGAACGAATTGTTGAGCGTGCGGCCGCGCATGAAAGCAAGCGGGGCCACCTCGACCGTCTGGCGCTCGATGAGTTTCTGCACCGCCTCGGCATCGACCATGTCGTAGAGGGCGTCGTACAGCGGACGCAGGTAGGGGTCGATCTTGGCCATCAGGTCCCCGGGCAGGAAGCCGAGCCGCTCCCCTGCCTCCACGGCGGGACGCGTGAGGATGATCCTCTGGACCTGCCGGGCGTGGAGCGCCTGCACCGCCATGGCCACGGCGAGCCAACTCTTGCCCGTGCCCGCCGGGCCGATGCCGAACGTGACGGTGTGGGACCGGATCGCGTCGACGTACCGCTTCTGGCCGGCGGTCTTCGGGCGCACCATGCGCCCCCGCGCGCCCTTCAGGATGTCGTCCGTGAGGATGGCGCTCGGTCGCTGCTCGGCCCTCACCATGACGATGCTGCGGTCCATGACCGACTGGTCGAGACGCTCCCCCTGCTGCAGCAGCAGCACCATCTCCTCGAACAGGCGGCCAACTTGGTGCGCCCTCGGCCCGGTGCACGTGATCTCGTTGCCCCGCACGACCACGGACACATCGGCGAATGCGTCCTCGACTCGCCGGAGAAGCTCGTCGCGCTGGCCGAGGAGTTCGGGCATCAGATGGGAGCCGGGGGCGACGACCGTAACGGTGGGGGTGGCGTCAGTCATCGTGCCCTCAGGCTACCGAAAGGCAATCCACTGACCGTTTTCCCGCCCGTAGTACCGTCAGAACGGATGTCGACACCCGTCGGTCCGGCTCGTCCGAAGGTCAGGTAGTGCGCAAGGTTCTCGCTTCGTTCGCATGGTTCCTGGCCGCCGCGGGTGCCGTGCTGCCGTGGTTCCCCGCTCTCTCCACCGATGCACGGACGGCAACCGTCACGGTGGCGGGTTCCGTGCTGGTGCTCGGCTGCGCCGCGGCCCTGTTCTTCCACAGGGTCCAGGGTTCGATCGTCGGCGCCGTCGTGGTCACTGCGGGAGCCGCGGCCGCCGGCGCATCGCTGGTGATCGACACTCCGGGCACCGACGGGGGGCGGGTCGTGCGCGACTCCCTCCTGCTCGCCGCGCACGCCGCCCTGTGCGTCACTCTCTTTGCCATCACACGGCGCCGTCTGCGCACGGACGGCCGCGCGGTGCTCGTGGACGGCGCCGTCGTGGGTCTCGGCTCGTGGGTGGTGCTGTGGGTCGTGCTCCTGCGGCCCGCCCTCTCCGGGGTGCATGGTCTGCCCGCCGTCACGACACTGCGGGGCATCACCCTCACGCTTCTTGCCGTTGCCCTCTTCCTCCTCGCCACGGTGGTGTTCTCGGACGCCCAGCCGACGCCCGCAGTGTGGCTGGCCTCGGCTGCGGTCGTCCTCGTGCTGGCCGGCGAGATCCTCTACGTGGTCGATGCCCGGGAGACGGTGACAATCGAACCGCACCTCCTCCTCGCCCCGTTCCTCGCTTCGGCAACCATCGCCGGGGCCTCGTTGCTGCACCCGTCGAGCAGGGTGCTCATGTCGCCCGCCCGGCGACGCGCCGCGCCCCCCTTGATGACGAGGCTCGTCACCGTCACCGCGTCGATGGTCGTGCCCGTCATCCTGCTCTCCGCAACCGACCCCGCATCGGCGAACGACCGGATGGTCCGCACGGTGTCGGTCGTCGTCCTCGCGACAGCGGTGATGGCCCGCGTGGTGCAGGCGGTGCGCGCGAACGCCCGCACCCAGGCCGACCTCGTCCGCAACGCCGAGACGGACCAACTCACCGGCCTCCCGAACAGGAACGCGATGCTCGGCCTGATCGAGGAGGCAACGGAGGATGCGTGGGGCACCTCCCGCCAGCCCACCGTTCTCTTCATCGACGTCGACCGCTTCAAGAACATCAACGACAGCCTCGGCCACTCCGCCGGCGACGACGTTCTGCTCGAGGTGGCGCGCCGTCTCGTGGCGGCGGCACCCGCCCACTGCAGGGTGGGCCGGATATCCGGCGACGAGTTCGTGGTGCTCGATCCCACCACCGAGAGCGCCACCCAGGCCGTGGTCCTCGCGGAGCAGGTGCTCGACTCCCTCCGCGAACCGCTGGCGGTCCGCCAGGGGGACATGTTCGTGTCGGCAAGCATCGGCGTGGCGATGGCGGTGCGGAGCCTTTCCCTCACCGCCGACGAGATCCTCCGCCATGCGGACACCGCGATGTACCGCGCCAAGGCGGCGGGACGCAACTGCATCGCGTTCTTCGACGACTCCATGGTGGAACGGGTCACGCACAGGCTCGACATCGAGACCGCCCTGTACCGCGCGCTCGAGCGCGACGAGCTCCGCCTCGTCCACCAGCCGATCATCGACACCCGCCTCGGGATCGTCGTCGGTTTCGAGTCCCTCATGCGATGGGACCGCGGCGACAGCGGCACCGTCTCCCCTGCCGAGTTCATCCCCGTCGCCGAGGAGACCGGCACCATCGTCCCGCTCGGCTCGTGGGCCCTCCTCGACGCGCTCACGAGCCTGCGCCAGTGGATGGACGCCGGGTGGTGCGGGGCCGAGACCACCGTGAGCGTCAACGTGTCGGCCCGTCAGCTCCATGACCCGACGTTCGTCACGGTGGTGTCAGAGGCACTCTCTCGCTCCGGCGTGCCGGCCGACAGGTTGTGGCTCGAGGTGACCGAGAGCGTCATGATCTCGGAGCCCACGCAGGCACTGTCTGCCCTGCGCCAGCTCAACTCCCTCGGCGTCAGGGTCGCCATCGACGACTTCGGCACCGGGTACTCGTCACTGTCGTTGCTGCAGAGGTTCCCCATCCAGCGGGTGAAGATCGACCGGGCGTTCGTGAACGAACTGCGCGCCGATGGCGGGTCGCACAGCCTCGTGCGCACGATCATCGCCATGGCGGAATCTCTCGGTGCAGACGTGGTGGCCGAGGGCGTGGAGACGGTGGAGCAGATGGACATCCTCGCCTCGCTCCAGTGCCACAAGGCCCAGGGTTACCTCATCAGCCACCCGGTGACCGCCGGCGAGGTCGCAGGGGTTGTCTCGCGCCTCGAGGAGTCCCCTGCGTGGCGACGGTGATCAGGCCGGCGGCCCGACGCGCGTGACGGTGCCGTTCTCGTCACGGATGAACAACTCCACCGTGTGTGCCCCGGCACCGAGCCTGGCAATGTCGAGGACCGCGGTGAAGCGCACCGTCCCCTCCTGTGCGGAGAGCTCACCGAGCACACCCGCCGCGATTCCGTCGACCGCGATGATTCCCTCCGTGCCCTCCACCGCCGGCCGCGACAGTTCCACCGTGCCCACAACGGTGGCGGGCACCGTGGTGCCCGGTCTCCCGTCGATCGCCCCGAACGCATCCCGTTGCTTCAGTGTCCAGCCGCGCACGAGGTCGGACGTCGTGGCAGACGAGACGGGCAGGCCCACGAGGTCCGCGGAGGCACCAACAGCGGCAACACGGCTGACGGGGCCAGAGTTCGGTACCAGCATCGCGTAGTAGGCGGCGCGGTCGCGGGCAGCCTCGAAGCCCGTGGTGAACACGTGCTTCTCTCCGGTGGCCGCCACCACCTCGCGGCCCCCGGTGCGCGGGCAGTCGCCAGCAAGCGACTCGCCGTCGAACCGCCAGTCTGATTCGGTGCCGAGCACCGCGTTCACGGTGGGGAGGATGTCCAGGTTGGTGACGGGACAGTCGTCGGTCCGGCCCGTCGCCTGCGCGGGGTACTTCACGAACATCGGGATCCTGTAGATGTCCTCGGACTGCTCGAGGTCGGTGAAGTCGGTGTTCCGCTGCGGCAGGGTGGGCAGGAAGGAGATGCCGTGGTCGGCTGTCAGCACGAACATCGTGGTGTCCCATTTGCCGGATGCCTTTATGACCTCCACGGCCCTCGCTATCGCCGCGTCGGTGGCCGCGAGTTGATGGAGGAACGCCTGGTACGTGTCGCGCGTGCCGTCCTCGTCCTCCGGGTTCTGGGTGCCGATCTCTGGGCTCAGCGGGGCCACACGACCGTCAGGTGTGAGCCGCCACGGCGCATGCGGGATGAGCGCGTGCACCACCTTCACCATCGGTGCCGCGGACGCGGCGAATGCCTCCGCCCCGCTGACAACCGCGTCGCGCTGGCTGAACACCTGGTCGTGCAGCTGCTCCTTGAACTTGTCGCGCACGGCCGCGAAACCGCCCCAGCCCTGGTCCACCGCCGGCAGGCGCTTCCGCAGCGTCGGGGGCAGAACACGCTGGCCGTAGACGATCGAGACGTCCTTGGCGAAGCGGCGCAGGCGGGTGGTGGACACGCCCGTGCCGAATGCCGAGTCTCCGCCGCAGACATCCTCCGGGCACAGGCTCGTCACCGGCTCGGTGCCCTGCACCTCCATCTCGTCGGCGTACAGCGTGAAGATGTTGCGCGGGTACGAGAACAGGAACGGTCCGCCGTCAGGCACAGGACGCGACGACGCGAGAACCGCCGGGACAGCCTGGTGGGTGAAGTTCGAGACTGCGAGGGCGTCGCGGTACCACGTTGCGTCACGGGCGAGGGCGGCGAAACCCGGCCAGCGCTCGGCGTTGATGGTGCCGTCGGGCCCGAGCAGCGGGTACAGGGGGAACTCGTCCATCACCACCATGAAGACCGAGAGATCGTCGTTCGCGACGGTGGCATCGGCGGTGGTGCCCGCCAGGGGGAAGATCAGGGGCCGCAACTGGACGAACGTGGTGGCGCCGAGAGCAAGTGACAGCACGGCGAGCCACCTGGACCATTCGCGGACGCCCTTCCACCGGTCGAACGCCCACGGGAGCAGGAATGTCATCACCAGCGCGATGAGCACGTACGGGGCGTCCGAGGTGACACCCACCCAACGGGCGACGGCGAGCCCGGTCAGCATCGAGAACACCCCTATGAGGACAAGCCGTGTCGCCTCGTTCACCTTCGGGCCGAAGGACGAGGAGAAACGGTCCACGGCGGTGGCCCCGAGGGCAGGACCGAGCAGGAAGAAGAGGAGGAAGAGCAGCACCTCCCAGCGGGAGAGTTTCCCCGCGCTGAACACGGTGAGGTTCTTGCCGTACAGATCGAAGACCGGCTGGGCGACGGACACGGTGGAGAGCGACAGATATGTCAGGAAGTGCTTCCGCGTCACGGCCACAACCTTGCCACAATGGGCAGGTGCGCCTCCTTCTCCCCCTCCGCGGCGCCCTTCTCGCGGCAATCGCATCGACGAGCATCCTTCCCGCGCCTGCGCCGGCATCGGCGCGCGCAGGGGACATCAACGCTCACGGCCAGGGAACACTCCTGTTCATCGGGGACAGCCTCACGGTGGGGGCTGATGCTTTCGGTGCCCTCGCCACCAACCTCCGCCGCTCCGGGCTGTGGAGCGCAGTGGTGATGGACGCCAAGGTGGGCCGCAAGGCCAGCCAGGGCGTTGCCACCCTTGCCGGCCGGATGGAGACCACGCGCAACCCGACGGCGATCGTCATTGCCCTCGGCACGAACGACATGATCTCGCAGCGGAGCACCTCGTATCCCGCCGACGTCATCGACAGGGTCATGAACGAGTCACTCGGCGTGCCCGTGCTGTGGGTCACCCCCACGTTCTCCGCAACCATCCGCCCGGACTGGCGTCAGCGCGCCGCGAGGTTCAACCGAGTCCTCCGCGCCGCGCGTGCGGAGTGGCCGAACCTCGCCGTGGCCGACTGGGCCGGTTACTTCTCGCCGAGGGGCGGGTCCAGGTTCATCGCCGACGGGGTCCACCTCACGGTGACCGCGTACAAGGCACGGGCATCGTGGACCCTCCGCGAGACCACAGCGTTCGGACGCGCGGTCATCGCGGCGACCACCACGACCACATCCACCACGACCACAACGACCAGCTCCGTTCCCGTCAGCACCACGGTCGTCCCCACTTCTTCCCCCACGTCGGCTCCGTCGTCATCCGTGGCCACCTCTGTGCCGACGACCACCACACCCCCGTCACCGACGACCACCTGACCGTCACACAGCCTGCCTGCTCACCGCACCCCGCTACGGTGAACGCATGCGTGCCGTGTACCCCGCCGGGAAATCCGTCGCCCTGAGGGACGCACCCGCACCCGGTGGGCCCGGCGTGGACCTGCGGGTTGCAATGTGCGGAATCTGCGGGAGCGACCTTCACATGCTCGAGAACGGAATGCGCGACGTGATCGTCGGGCACGAGTTCGGGGGATGGCTGGCCGACGGTCGCCTCGTCGCGGTGCGCCCCACCGGCGAGTGCGGGTCGTGCACGCACTGCGCCCGCGGACGGCACCACCTCTGCGCCGACGCACTCGCCAGGTCGTACGGCATTTCCCTGGACGGCGGACTCACCGAGATGGCCAAGGTGGAGGAGTCCCGCATCACCCCGATGCCCGACGGGTCACGACCGCGTGACGCCGCCATCGTCGAGCCCCTCGCGGTCGCCATGCACGGAGCCCGGCGTGCCGGCGTCACGACCGGTGGCAGGGCGCTTGTGGTGGGCGCAGGGAGCATCGGCCTTCTCACCGCCGCCGTGCTCCGCGCATGGGGGGTCGACTGCGACATCGTCGCCCGTCACCCGCACCAGAGACTCGCCGCCGAGGCGCTCGGTGCCGGGGTTGTCGAGC
>Ga0315903_10004731_pt1 | contig 18042 bp, 30 predicted proteins | sample LakEriMetagenome_7_FD_203524 | JGI IMG/M metagenome (GOLD analysis project Ga0315903, IMG submission 203524) | Freshwater fungal communities from buoy surface, Lake Erie, Ohio, United States - Buoy 2 MA119 | ecosystem: Environmental > Aquatic > Freshwater > Lake | place: USA: Lake Erie, Ohio...
TCCCCATCATTATTACTATGTTTCTCAGTTCTAATCTCACCATAATTAAGACGTATCATATCATCAATAACATTATACACCACATCGTCAACATCTTTACTAATAACAGATGGTCTTGAACGATTGGCCTCCTCCTTTAATATTTTTCTTATAGACTCCTGTAAACTCATTTATAATAAATACTTGAATATTATCTTTGTGATGCCGGTATCTGATTATCCCCTACCCCTTTTTATTTAAACTTAATTATTGTATATTTATCTAATATGAAAATCATCATCACTGAATCTCAGTATAATAAAATTCTTAATGAAAATGAATTAAAGTTCAGGAGAATTTATAAGAAGATTCAAGAATATTTCTTACGTAAGATGGAAGATTATATTCCTTGTAATTATAACTATGAAGATGGTGTTTATGATTTCTTTGCCGATGTTAGAGGAATAACTATTGAAAGATTTTTGGATGAGTTATATGGTATTCAATGGGGTGACGGTAACAATGAAGAGTTTTTTGATTTTCATGATGCATTATCTGATATGTTATATGAAACTGAATTTGAATATGTTAAATCATATTATAATGATTGGATTCAACAATATTGTCCAAGTAAAAGAATTTAAACACTATGAAGATTAATAAAAATTTGTTTGGATATTTTATATCAATGATTATATTATCATCTGTAATACTTTGGGTAATTATATAATGGAAATCACTAAAAGTTCAATAGAAGATTTATTAAACAATTTGGTTAAACCAATGTTTGATGTTATAGTTAAAATTGAAGTTGTTAGTTTATCATTATTTGACGGTATTGCGTCTGAGTTATATCCTGTCATTGATATTATATTTGATAAAGAAACATATCTAACTATTAAGGATACAAATGAATTTGAGAATAAAGTTTCTAGAGAAGTTAGATTGACTCTTAGATATTTTAATATTCATAATTCAATTATTGATTTTTATACAATAAGTGATATCTAATATTTTTTTATTCCAAGTATTATTATTACCTTTGTCAAATGGAATTATCTAATTTACCATTTGAAGAACTTATTGAGTTAAGAAATAGAATTGACGGTATAATTCGTTCATATAAAGATGGATATCTTTATATCTGTAAAGTTCGTTCTTATGGTAGAAATTGGACCGAAAACGTAAACAATTTATTTGAATTGGAAGAGTTGTGTTCCCGTTATGATGGAGAAGATGGTATTGTGGATGTTTATTCTACTAATCCCAACCTAAAAGACATCTATAACTACGGTGATTTGATGTATATTGAATCCCAAGAAGATTATGATAATTGGTATGGGTATAAACAATTAGAACGTCTTATACCTGAAATTAAAAAGGAGTTGGACACTTGGGATAATCGTGGTGATGCACCGTTTATGTATAGACCAACATTTAAACCTATGTATACTCGTGGTGACTTGGCAGAGTATGAACTTAAATTGGGTGTGTACGATATGTCTTTTGTACCTCCCAAGTCATATCATAATTTGTAATCATATTTTAAGTTTTACAAAATTAAAACTTGAGTTTGGTGATATAACTAAATTATTGAAATATTTGTTGATTTCAACAACAATGGGTGTACTAACATAATTTCTATTATATTCACTCATATAACCTTCATAATACACCTTAAAATGTGGGTATAAATTACCTGTATGTTCATTGATATCTAATCTATCATCCAAAACAATTCCATGAATTCTAAACGAGTAGGTACCATTAAATAAATCTTCTTCTGAAAATTGATTTAATAACGTATCATTAACAATATCCTCTAAAAACATTTTCATTATGGGAATGAATTGTTCTTTTTTAATTAGAATTTCTTTTGGTTCCATATTAATAATCTCTATGTGTTTTAGACCATAGTTTTTCTAATTGTTTAATGTGATTATCAAACACATAAACTTTAACGTAATCTTCTATAACATCAAACTCGTCTGTAAATCTTCGGATATCATTACTTAACCAACCCTGATAAAAACGTTCAAACAATTCATGAATAAAATTATGAATAAACCTTTGTTTGTTTTTATATCTATGAACATATTTTTTAGCTGAGTTGAATTCATAGTTATAATAATCATCAAGATGATTAAGATATCTTCTGGCTTTAATTGGAATTGTTGTTTCCTCTTTTAATATTCTTTTTATTGATTCCTGTAAACTCATTTTAAATGTCTGTTTGCAATCATTTTTATTGAGTCCATAATGTCTTCGTCAGTTGAAAATGGATTGATACTTCTTGGTTCGTCGTCAGTTGCACTGCTTGATGGTCTGTCATCAATTACACCGCTGTCAACAAACTGTCCTGTTGCGCCATCATCACCATTATGTCCTCGTCCTCTAACCAATTTAGATATTACAATGTAATCTTGTAATAATTCTCTATTCTCTTTTACAATCTCAGAACAACTGTTGTAATCAGATGTTAAATATGTTGTAACGATTGATGTTAGTGACGTGAATACCAATAGTAATAACAAAACAAATAACTTTTGTTTTGAATTAAACTCTTTTAATATGTTTGTTATGAACTCCATAAATTAAAAAGAAAAACACTTATTATATTTTTTCATTTTAATTGGATTGTAATCAGCTCTATGAGTTGTCTTACAACTAATAAAAGATAATACAATAAATGCTATAATTATTTTTTTCATATTACCACGTTCTACAAGCCCAATATCTTGGTTTCCATCTTGGACCAGGAGTATCACAATTATGTCTTGCTCTAAATGATTTTCTTCTTTCAGGATTGTTCTTTTTAATCCTCATTACTTTACCCTTGGCTGATTTCCCACCAAATCCAAAGTTTACTTTAACAACCTTACCTTTGTCATTCTTAACGTATACTTTGAACTTCTTAATGTCCCCTTGCATTATCTTACCCAACTGAACTTTTCTACCTTGATATTCGGCTTCATTTAAAAAGTCAGCAATGTAATCAGTTTCTTCCACTGAACCATAAATGTCCTCATAAATTAAATCATCATTTGAAACATCATGACCTAAACTATGTAATAAGTTATTTAATTGGTGTTCGGTAATTATTATCTTCATACCAATAAATATATTGATACTACGGATTATAACATCTCTCGTATCTTGAATCAAGACGGTTTGCTCTTTTTGGTTGCCAAGGATGTTTTTTGGTATAATGTTTCCTGTGACAACCTGATAGAACTAACACCATTAATACTACAATTATTTTTTTCACATTAATATTGGTAATTGAATATTTTACAGTCAGGATTTAAATTTGTTAAGTCAGGGAATGTTACATCACCAATTTGATTATTATCTATGTGTGAAATGTGTAGTTCAGTAAAGATGTGACAATACTTCTCATATGTTTTTTTCCCACCAATACACCAATCAACATCAAACTTATATTCACCTCGTGTATCTATAATTAATCCCCTGTTTGGAAGTACAGGTAGTTCGCTGAAGGTGTTGTATCCAACAAGTAATATTCCGCCATCAGTTAGTTTCTTAAAGTGTTTTAAATCCTCTTTATTGTGCCAAAGGAGAGTATTACCCTTTCCTATAAACCCAAGATTATTTACCGCAATTATCGCTTTCATGTTGTTCAAATAAAATTTGTTTTCCCCTCCTTGATATGATACTATGTGCGTCGTTATTAAACAACTCACCAAAGTTATTAAATGGTAACAATAACCATATTAATTTTAGTAATCTCCCCATGTAGTATCATCAATTTGTTCTGTCAATGTTTCAATTTTGTTTTCAACGTATGAACGTATTTTTTTCATACTTTCCAATAATTCATTTCTTAATTTATGGAACTCTTCATCTTCAATTTCTTCAAATGAACTGTATTTTTCAAAACAATAATCTATACCTTCATTACCCATCCTATATTGAACAGCTCTAAAATTCTCAAGGTTATCTTCTATTTCTTTAATATTCGGTTTCATATTAGTTAATTATCTCAAAGTAAAATATAATCTGTTTTGGTGTTTCAGTCAATAACCCATAATCACGAGCCAATCTAAAATTTGGTGTATCACGATTTAATCTCATTAGCGATGTCTCAATTACATTTCTAAATTGTTCCAAGTTGTAAGTTGATTTCCAATTGTTACAACGAGAACAGGACGGGTTAAGATTTTCTAAATTATGGGAACCTTTTTTTATCTTAACCCGTTCCGCCTCATTTGCGGGTATTGTATGCCAATGAGGTTCAATGTGGTCAACCTGCATTTGTTTTATTGTGATTTCAACACCACAATATGCACAATGTCCCCCACATTTATTATAAACCTCTTCTCTATTAATCTTCTTCACCTTCTTGTGGGTTAAACAGGACAAACTTGGTGTCATCGTCCATAGATTTCCATCCATGTTCACCTTCCATGTATGTGAATGCAAGAGTTACTATACAACTACGTAAACTATCCAATTCATTTTGAATTGAATCAACATCAATTAACACATGAGGGTCCCAAGATTCGTCCTTGATATTTGAATTTAATTTTCTTACGAGGGAGTTGTAATTCCTTACTAACTGATTCCTCAATCCGTCCATGCTAACTTCCATTGTTTTAGTCGTTTAATGAGTTTGGTAAATAAAGTAAAGTTGGGTTTTTCTTTTGAATATCAACATGAGGAAAAACGTTCTGAAACATCAACACATCAAATCTACCAGTAATCAAGTGATACCCATTCTTGGTTGGAATGGTTGCATAGATTTTATTACCTTCAGGTCTTGCAATGTTAACAACTTTCATAATTCTTAGAAGTTCTTCTTCATCTTTGGTATCAACATCAACAATCCATCTTTTTTCAAGAGTTTTAATTTGACCAACAACTGAATCAAACAATCCTTGCTGATAATGATTACCATCCTGAATACGTTGAGCTAAAGCAACCATCATATTCAAAGATACATCTTTGTGGTTTTGTTTCTGAACGTGGATATATGCACGAGCCTTAAACATCTCACAGAGTTGTTTAATCTCATCATATCTACGTTCAAGATATTCAATACTACTAACACAATAACTCTTAATTGTTCTTACTGACTGATGATTATCTTTCTCACCCTCAGGTTGGTCTTTCTTTCGTTTAAATACGTAGAGCATATAGAAGTCACCCTTGTTTTCAAAGTTCAGTAGTTGTTTTATTTGTTCTATATTGTCTATCATTTTTTATAGTCCTGTTATTAATTTGAATAATACATATGCCAACATAAATCCCATGAAGAAACCTTTGGCAAAATTACTTGGTTGTTTTACTTCTCTTTTCATATTTCAGTTGTTGGTTTTAACCATAATCCTTTACCAAAAATAATCTCAAGAATCTTTGGATTGAAAACCCTAATCCTTTCAAATAATTCAAGTGTCTTGAGTGTGTCGTGTTTCATCATTTTATATACCTCGTCTCTAATACGTTCTTGAGATACAACTTGCTCAAGTTTTTCCACAACGGAATCCATCAAACATGTTTCCCAAATTCTTGGTGAAATGTCAAACCCTTTTGTGATTGAAAATCTAAATGCTCTTAATAATCTTAATGGGTCATCCATTATGGTTACACGAGCATCTAATGGTGTTAATAATAGTTTATTTTCCAATGCCCATACACCATCAAAGTAATCAATAATATTACCATCCTCATCCTTAGCGAGAGCGTTCAAAGTAAAATCCCTACGTTGTAAGTCATCGTATAATGTACCAGGAACAACGATTGGTTGTCTTGTACCTTCCACATAACCCATTTCTTTACGAGCCATTACAAAGTCCGCAACACCCTGATATTTGTGTCCTTGAGGAAACTTAGCTCTGATGGTAAAACAAGAATCTGTAACCAAAAAAAGTTCAAAACCTTCTAACTTAAGGTATTCTTCCAAAATACCAAACATAGTATGTGCTGAACTAATATCTTTTAATAGTTCTTCACTTGGTACCGCAACATAATCAATATCTTTGGATTTGAGACTAAGAATTTCATCTCGTACACAACCTCCAACTTCGTAGAACTTAAACATATTATTTAAAATTTTTGTTAATTTATAACAAAGATAATAAATATTTTTGATAAATTTACAAAAACTTGTTTTTAGTCAGTAAAATTTTCTAAGTCTTTGAATGATTCAGTGTTAACAAATTCAGATTGTAAGTAATCTATAATTTCTTTCATGTATTGTCCTTCATTTTTTGACGCTCTAATACACAACGATAAACCGCCAGCAAATATTTTACCTAAATCTTCTACTGATAATTTTTGGTCACTTGGTTGACCAATAGTTATGTTACTTTGATTACCAACAAATTCAACAGTTGTTGTTGCCGATACAATATTTTTTTCCATAAATGGAAATATAATAAATAAATTTGATTTAATAAAATGTTTTTACCTTCATATATGGTTCCAAACCATATTTGTCAATTATTTGTTTGAAGATTTGTTGTCTATATCTTTTACCTAAAGTGTTTCTTTTGGTAATATAACTATAACCAAACCCTGAATCACCACTTGCACCGACAACTCTATAATACTTTTGGTTATGAAGTATTGTTGGGTATAATCTCGCATTAAACTTATATTGTATACTATTTTTGGACCCAAATTTAAAATCACCCAATTCTTTTTCACCACGCCACATAGCATCTTTAAACCCAAGTGCATATACTAACACTTCATGTAAATATAGATTCATTCCGTCCGTTGATAAGTAAGTAATTGGTGTTGTTGTGTCTTCACTAAACTTAATTAGGTCACCGTCATACATAATATTAATAAAATTATCAACTCCACCAAGATATTTGATTGCAGTTTCATAACCAAAATCTTTAATTAAATCTTGAATAGTTTCTTTTTGGTCAACAGATGTTTCTTCTTTTAATATTTTACGGATTAATTCTTTCATAGAAGGTTATGTATAAATAGTTTGATTTTAATATATTTATATTCATATGGACAATTTAATCAATGAATCATACAATGAACAAGAAATTTTAGATTTAATTGATTTCATTGTGCCCAATTTAACAATTAAAGAATCCAAATTGGTTTTCAGAAAAAGAAAAAAAGATAACAATCTTTACTTTGTTGATGAAAACGGTTTGAGATATTTTCAATATAATATTGCCAGCAATGAATTAGGATTTTATCATGAAATAATGGAAGATGTATTAAAATACATGCCAGGAACAAAAATAATCTTCTATAAGTTAATTAGAGAATGGTTCAAAAACAAATATGATTTACCTGTTAAAGGTATCCCATTTGCAATAAAATCAAGTTACATTATTTAACTATTTTTATTGAAAGTGGTGGGTCCAATAAAAACTTTTGATTTAACCAATTTCTCAATTCATTTTCAACAAAGTATTCAGGTACCTCTTCGTCATCAGGTTTTGATTCTGCAAGGTTTGCGATGTATCGTGCAAATTTAATCTTATAAACATCACTCATTAATGTCATTAACCCATCACTAATAAAAAATATTCTACTTAGTGGGTCCTCAGTATGTAATTCACCTTCAGCAACATCAAACATTCTCATAACTGTTTTTCCCCACCATGTTTTATATGATGTTGTTTCAGTTAATGTTGGTCTGAATATCTTATTTAACGCTCTAACAGACGCTGTTATAAAACCACCTAAAGCCAATTGGGGTAAAAACCATGGCAATAATCTTAAGGTTGCTTTGTATCCACCTTCACCAATGTGTTTGAATAATCTTTTTTGTGTTGCACTCTCAACTATTGCTTTTAATTGTCCAAATGTAATTTTACCTTGAGCGCTACAAAACTTTTCACTATCACAGATATTCTTTCTAGCAAGTTCAGATGGTTTGATAACAACTTCAGGTTCCTGATTATTGTTTTCAATCTCTTCTCTTAATATCTGTTTAATTAATTCTTTCATAAAGATATATTAATAAATACTTAAAGGTCCAATATTGTATAGTAATGATGTTCTTCAGATAAAAATTCAGATGTTGGATGTGGGTCAAAGTATGGTACCAATTTGTCATTAACCTTTTGGTACACACAACAATGTGGTTTCTTTCTCATAGATAAACCTCTAACAATTACAAACTCTTCTGTCGGTATTTCATTGAGTCCTTTATACTTTAACGTCTTATTGTGTTTCATGTTTAACCACAAGTCCATAATTTTAAACCATTGGTGTTCACCTGGTCTTAATGTCTTGTCTTTGTCCAAACCATAGAATACATATACATTGGGTACTTCTTCAATTGGTAAATCTAATATAGAAGCAAAACAAGCGATTAAACAATTACCATACGTCATTCTTTTTCCATCAGAATAGAACAAAGAATATTTGGTTTGATTTACTTTTTTCATGGTAATATAAATACATTATATTGCAAAACTTTCCCCACAACCACAGGTACGAGACGCATTTGGATTAATAAATTGAAATCCTTTACCATTTAACCCGTCTGAAAAATCTAATTCAGTCCCAAATAAATAAAGAAAAGATTTTTTATCTATTGCAATTTTTATAGAATTGTCTTCTACTATGTTATCTCCTTCCTGTGGTATGTTATCAAATCCTAACTCATATGATAGACCTGAACAACCACCACCTTTAACACCTACTCTCAAAAAATAAGTTTCTCTATCTAAATTTTGTTCTTCCAAAAGTTCTTGAAGTCTTAATTTAGCTCTTTCAGATATTGTAATAATTTCCATCATGCTAACGGTGATACATAAACAGAATTTTTATTTTGTAAAGCTTCTCTAACCCATCTTCCACGTTCCTCGGCCATACGTCTAACCGCAATTCTTTCTTTATTACATGGACCATTACCTTTTACTACCGCCCAAAACTCATCCCAATCAGGGTCAGAGTAACTCCATGTACCATCATCATTTTTCTTTAAGTCAGGGTCAGGTAATGTTAAACCAAGTTCATGTATCTTTGGTACATACATATTGAAGAACTGATTTCTCATTTCATCATTGGTCATCATTTTAATTTTCCATTTAATAAGTTTTTCAGAGTGAACTGATTGTGAATCAGGTGGACCAAAGAAATGTATTACGGGTCTCCACCATCTATTCAAAGCATCTTGTACCATTTCCCTTTGTTGTGGTGTTCCTGTTGCAAGATAAACTGTGTTATCATGTCCTTGTTTCAAATGAAAACTTTCTTCGTAACAGATACGTTCTAACGCTCTACAATAAGGTCCGTAAGAACCTTTAGCATTGGCAAGTTGGTTCACAATCGCAGCAGCATCAATTAACCATCCAATCACTGCAGTATCCGCCCATGTTTTGGCAGGATAATTAAATACATTTGAATATTTGGATTTACCTGAAATCAAATCATTAACCATATCCTCACGAGGTTTTCCAAGTGTTTCCGCCGCTGAGTATAAAAGTTGAGCATGACCAACTTCATCTTGAACTTTTGCCATCAATGCCAATTTTCTTCTAAACCCTGGCGCTCTTGTAATCCAAGTTCCTTCAGGTAATGCACCAATAATTTCAGAGTGAGCATGTTGCTCAATCATACGGATAAGTTGTTTTCTATATTCTTTAGGCATCCAATCTTTTGGTTCAATCTTATCACCTGATGATATTCTTGATTCAAATTCTAATAACATTGTTGGGTCATCATCCGCAACGAAGTCTTTGGTTAAATTTGTGTTTCCGTACATATATTATCCATTTATTCTATATTTATAAATATAATGAATTTGAACGAGCAAATATATAGGTCAAGAAAACTTATGACTGAAAACCATGAAAATAAATTATCATTGATTAATGACATATTGAATGATTTTTTAAGTTTTGACGGTAATATAGAATATAAAGTTGTTCTTGAACCTTTTGATGAGGTAATAACACATTTTAGTGTTGAAGCAACAATAGATTCTGCAATGTATCATATGGTTTCACCTGATTATAATCCTAATTACGACAAGTTTATTAACCATTTAGATGACAAAATTTATAAATTAGTTGATAGATATTTTGGTGATGAGATTCAGTTTGAAGTAGTAGTTTTTTTCCACAAAAACGTTGATAAAGTAATTTCAGTTGCAAAACCAATGTTAGATAAAGCAATGAAAGTATATTCTCAACAAAATCACAAACCTGTTTTAAAATATAAATTTTTATCAACACAAAGAAGACCTGAACTTGTATTAAACATTGAACATGACAAAGAAAATGGTCTGTTATTTAGTCATCGTGAGTTTATGGAAACTTTAAATGGTTTATACTATGATAGACAAGGATATGGTTTATTTGATGATTTTTATATTACAGGTATTTTGGGTTACACTGAAAAAGATAGCTATTTAAATAAAATGTATGAATCAGTTGAAAACAACAAAGTAACTTGTGATGAATGTGGTTGGTCTTGGGATTTATCTGATGGTGGTAATGACCCTTACACTTGTCATAAGTGTGGTCATGAAAACAAAAACCCCCACGATTAAGTGAGGGTTCTTATTACCTTGTGATTTTTGTTTTTTAGTCAGCCACGATTGCTCTTAACGAATCTTTCGTAAGAGAATCTGTTTGTATGTAAATTAGTTTATTTTCATTCCTTTTTAGAAAATTATCTAAAGTGTCTTTATAAGTCACCATCGTATAATTTTTAGTACCAATACTCACATGATTATCCATAGTATAATGAATTTCAGTTTTAGTTCTTACCACTTGATTTCCACACTGAGGACAAAACTTATAGTTGTCTTTAACTTTGGTACCACATCCACCACATCTTTTAACCAAATCTTTTGTGGTTATATCCTTTGCACTGAATGGTAATATTTTCCACTCTTTTACCCAACTAACATTTGTGTTAAATATTTTGTAACTTGTTCCAAATTCTTGGTCACTTTTATCACCCTTTTCAACTCTACCTGTTTCAATTTTTGCGTCTGAGGTGCTCGTGTTTCCTATGATATTTGAATTTCCAAGACCTGTTGTATTAAAAATAGTTGGATTTCCATTTACTATTCCACTACCACTACCATATAATAATTGGTTATTCAAGTATGTATATCCACCAAGATGACCATAATTAGTGAAAAGCATTTTATTGAAAAACTCAACGATAACCAATCCGTTATTCTCAATCGCCCTCTGATTAGTTTTATTATCTGAAACTTCATAGGTTTCAAATAAAAACTTTCGGTCTTCGTCCAAGTATCTTTCCAAAAATACTCTTTCACCAGGTTTCAATACAACACCTGAATTTGAAATGCGATTGCCGTTCAAACTGATTTTCGCTAAAATACTGTCGTTGGTGGGATTATGGAGTTCAATCTCAAACTCCGTTCTGTCGTGTAGATACACATTTTTACCGTTCTGTTTTTGTCTTTGCTTTCTAACGGTAATGAAAGCGCTTGGTTCCTTAGAACCAAAATTGTAGTTTTGTTGATACAACATTTTCTTTTTCCTTATTTTTGGTTTATTTGAACTCCACTTCGTTGGGTGTTTATTCCAACTCAACCGACTCTATGTTCGGGTGGACCTCAATCACAAGGTTGATAATAAGTATATTTGTTATTGATTATTAATCAATATTATTCTGAATTTTCTTTTTTATATTGTTTCCACTCAATCCAAAATCCAATTGCAACTATTATATTCATCCCTAAAGACATTAGTAATTCATGTATATCTTCATAAACATTCATTGTTAAATGAATATGTCCAATAACCCAAAAAGGTATTGATAAATTACTGGCAATCCACACCAATAGGTATGTTATAAATTTACGCATAGTGTTTAACCAAGATGTGTGCACTTTTATAATTAGTAGCAAGTGGTGTATCGTGAACATCACATAACCTTAATAACATTTGAACATCAGGTTCGTGTGGATGTCTATCTAATGGGTCCCTGAAAAATATAACTCCTTCAAGTTCACCTTTTGCAACCATTGAACCAATTTCTGCATCACCTCCCATTGGTCCTGAGTTTACTGTTTGTACTTTTTCAACACCAGCGTGTTGTATTCTTTTACCTGTTGTTCCTGTTGCAACAATTTCAACATCAGGTCTGTTAAAAAAATCTAATCGTTTCATCACAAAAGCAACCATGTCCGCTTTTTTTCCGTCGTGTGCTATTAATGCAAATTTCATATCTAAAATATAGTAATATAATTAAAATAAAAAACCCCCACCGAAGTGAGGGTTTGTTATGATTACGCTAACTCTAATTGTTCTTGTTTCATTAACTCATATGCTCTTGCCATACGTGTCATTCCAATTCCACCACCAAATCTTGGGAAGAAATCAAATGATAAAAATTGTTCCAATTCTGCCTCAACTCTTTCTTTACCGAATAGTTCAAACAATTTATTACAATATCCACCATCTTCAATTGTGTAGAACATTTCCCTCATCTTGTCTACATCACATGAACGTTCCGCAGAACCAATTGTTTCTTGACCGTAAAGAATTACATCCACCTTATTGAATATTTCACCGTCTTTGTGCATCATGTTCCAAAATGGATTTGTTCTTCTTGGGAAATGTTGTAATGATACAACAGGTCCAATCTCGTTCCACATTCTTGTTTCATGTTCATTTTCTAAAATTGATACACCACCATATATTTCACACATTCTGTTATAGTCAACCTCAGTTTCTTTTTCAAATCCTAACCAACTTAACAAGTCAGATTCTAATTTTAATAATTCTTTCATTCCACCTTTTGATTCAAACTCAAACATTGGGAAAATCAATTCGTGTCTTCCTGGTATTGGGTCTTTCTCTTCTCTGTAAGACGTTGAAATACAAAATACTCCCTCCCATTCAGGGTTCATTAATAATTCATGTTCTAACCACATTTGACCTGTTTGTGGTAATGGCCAAATTAAACCGCCATACTCAAATGTTTTAACCGAATGTGGGTTTTCACATGCTGCTAAGATTGATAATCTTGATTGTGTTGGGACTTCTTTAAATCCTTTTTCCAAGAAGAATACTCTCATCTTCTGTACTAACTCGTTGTAAATTTGTGTGTTTTTCATATATATTTTTTTCTTTTTTTATTTTCGTATAGGCAAAAAAAATCCCTTCATTATAGAAGGGATTTAATAGTTAATATATTATATTTTTGTTTATTCTGATTTGGACTATATTCGTGCTTTCGTAACATTGAAAATAAATATATCAAATCATTTTAAAGTGTCAAGTTTTTAAAAGATTTTTTTAAAATCTTGTCCAACCTAAAGTCCAATTAGAGGAACCCGAAGGGATTGCTCCCCACTGTCCATTTACCACGATTGAATTAGTTTGGAAATTCTCGTCAAAAGGTTTTATTTGTGAACTAGTAACAACAGTACCTTGTGATTTTACTTTTGTTAACATAGCGTCTTTTGATAATAAAGTAGAGTTTGTTTTTACTAAGTTTATAGTATCAACACTTGAAATATAGTTGTTAACCATTGTGCTGCTGCCATTTATGAATGATTGTGCTGTTGGGTCAGACTCAATACTAAACCCGCCTTTCATATATCCATAAAAAATTGAATATTGAACTGTAAAGTTTGTTCCTCTTCTCCATCTCATTGCTAAGTTATGATTTGGTAATGATGATGGGTCATTCGGACCAATCAATGTAAAGTTATTTAATTTAGGATTTGTAATAGGTGTTACTAATGAACCTGTACCATCATTATCACATTCAATACCGTTACCAGCATCTGCCATGTCAACAAACAATGGGTCTCTTTTTGATATTGCAAATTTAATTGTTCCAACATATCCAAAGTCAAAATCATAATCATCATCTGCAGTTCCAACCGCAACTAAATGTGAACAATTTACATTACCACCAAAGAATTCAAACGCATCATCATTAGCGTAGTAAGATTCACAATAGTCAACCACAGTCCCTTTACCTACACCACCAAATGTAAATGCATTAATCTCAGAACCAGGGAACGCAGCAATACCAGCATATTCAACTCTTACATATTTTAAGACACCACTGTTGTCACTTTCGTCAACACCACCATAGGGTCTACCAACACCACCTTCAATTGTTGGGTTTGGTTTGTTTGTTGGAGCGTTTCCTAAAATTATCAATCCACCCCAATCACCAGGTTTTGGTGAAGACTGTCCTGATGTTAAAACAATTGGTTGGTCAGCAGTTCCGTTAGCGTAAATCTTTCCACCTCTTTCAACACATAACGCACCTTTCTCAGTTACATCACTAACAACTTTGGTTCCCGCCTCAATAGTTAATGTAATACCTTCAGGTACGTATACATAACCTTTAAGTGTCCAAACTTTGTCAGCTGTTAAAGTTTTGTTTTCAGTTAATGTTCCAACAAGTTCAGTGTTTGTTGTAGGAACAATTGGTTCTTCGGGTTTACATGAACCCAAACCCAATAATACTACCATCATAAATGGAATTAGTTTTTTCATAGTTTGTAATTTATAGTTAGATTTATTGTTTGTTCGTTATTTGTTTTGATTAATGTTCTATCTTGATTGTTTTGGTAAAACTTTGAGTATTGTCCTAACAAATCAGATACACCAAATTTAATTGAAATCTTCTTTGTTTGGTATTGAACAGTAATATCAATTACATCTCTTGCATTTTCATAAATGTCAGGATATCCTTGGAAGCCAACTGCTGATATTCTTTCACCTATTCTATTATAGAACATATTAACAGAATACTTTCCTTTTGTGTAAAATAATCCTGTATTAATAATGTATGGTGATTGTCCTTGCAATTGTCTTGTTCTCCCTTGAATATTAACCTCTGATTTGAAATAAGACAAGTTAGAGTAGATTGTGAAATTGTTATTAATTGATTTCCTAATCTCTAATTCCCCACCATATATTGTTGCTATATTAGGATTAGATAAAGTTAAAATTAAATTACTTGGAACTGAACCATTGTCAACCACCTGTTCAATCGGATTTGTAAATCTTTTATAAAATGTTGAGATTGTAATAATCTCTTTTGATGTAGGATATATTTCATATCTTAAATCAATATTAGTTATTTGTGTTCTAAATAACTTTGGATTTCCAATTACCTGCGCGTTTCTAACAAAGTCATAAAATGAAAAATTACTCACTTCTCTAAACTCAGGTCTTGCAACTGTTCTACTAATTGATGCTCTGATGTTCTTATTAGTTTTAACACCGTATATTAAATTCAATGATGGTAAAACATCAAGGTAATTTCTATCAACTTGTTGTGGTCTACCACTAAAGTCATATGTGTTAACTTTGAATATTTGGTTTTCAATTCTTATTCCGCCCGATGCTGTGAACTTATCATATGTTTTAGTATACATTCCATATCCTGATAATAAGTTTGAATAAGCATTGTACTTATCAGTGTTGTTTGTAATTTCACTTAAAATATAATTTGGTTCGTATCTAAAAACTCTAGCACCAAAGTTTCTATATTTAAATTGTTCATAAAAACCATACTTAAATTTACCAATTGTATCATTATAATAACCACCAAAAGTATGTTCGTTCATTGTACTCCAAAATCTATACGACTCTCTCCAAATGTATAAACTGTCACCTTGTGATGATATGTTTTTGGCAAATGGGTTAACTCTATAATCAGGTTGATTTCTACGTAATAATGTATAGTTAAATGAATACTTTGGGGTCACAAATTGTGACATCAAGATGAATTTTCTATTGTGATTAGAACTACTACTTGTTATTAGTTGTTCATTATCAAAGTTAATACCGTTTCTATTTGTGATTGAATTATCATTTAAGTAGTTAATGTTATTTTTAAAATCATATTTTTTATACTTAAAGTTGATTATACCACCAAAACTTGTTGAGTTGGTGTAAACTTTATCTGTGTAGTTATACATCAAATCATTACCTGACATATAATCTTTTCTTTCAGTTGTTGTAATATTATGTGAATTTCTTAATGTAAAGTTTGTTAAATATGAAAACTTTTTTGTTACCTTACCTTGATTATAAACCAATGTTAAATTTGGAATATTGAAACCCTGAGATGGATTAAAAGATTGTGTTAATTTTTGTGATTCAAATTGTCTACCTTCACTTGATAATGTTCTGAATTCTTTTGTAGTTAAGAAATTATTTGGTAACACATAACTTGGTAGATTCCATGAATTTCTAAAAGAACTTAATGTTCCATAACTTAAACCAAAATCAAATCCTTTAACTTTTGAATCTACGACTTTTGTTGTTAATTTTACAACCCCACCAGCAAAATCACCAGGTAAATCAGGTGACGCTGTTTTATAAACAACTAAGTTATCAATAGTATTTGATGGTATTAAATCAAAAGAAAATGATTTTCTATCAGGTTCTGTTGAACCAATAATAGAACCATTAACTAATACTGAATTATACCTGTCTGCAAGACCACGTATTACAACAAATTTATCGTTTTGTATGGATGTTCCACCAACTCGTTTTAGTACGTCTCCGATTGTTCTGTCAGGTGTTTTTTTAATTGATTCTGATGATACAGCATCCATTATAACCAAACTCTTTCTTTGGACATTAATAACTGACGATACTGTTTCTTTTTTTGATATTGCTTTAACGGTTACTTGACCGATGTTTTCCGCTTTTGTGGTGTCTATTGGACCTGGTATTAGGTTTAATAGTGCTACGTATAATAATGACATAAATTTTTTACCACCAATAAGTAGTAAATTTGATTCAGATGTGTGCTAATATAATATTAACATTATGTTATGAATTATACCAATGTGGTATATCCCTCATTTTCCAAACCGCAAACCCTGATTTAGCACCACAATAGTAGTTTCTATATGATTGAACAACATCATCAACTTTATATTCATCAGGCATTGCCTTAGCTGGCTCAGTAAATCCTTTATCAAGAATGTTTGGTTTATTTGTAAGACACCATTCAATCACATCCTGAGATTTGTGACGTTTACCATAACGGTATGTATATTCATTACACAACTCCAAACCCAACTCACACAAGTACAAATAATTACTCAAACTTTCACGTGCCCAAATAGAACAAGGGTGATTTTTGTGTGATAACTTGTACGGTACTTGGTCGGTTACTTGGTCGGTTACATGATGAACACCACATAAAAGTTGTGCAGTCTCTAATATCATTTTTACCACATGTTTATCCACATGATATTGAGCACATTTTTTAACATCCAAATCCAATATGAAAATATTCATACCACAAAGATACAACAAATTATTTAAAATAAAAAACCCCCAACCGAAGTTGAGGGTTATGTGTCTGTTCGTGTTGTATAAAATGGTTTAAAGAGTTTTAAGTGTGTGTGTTTTGAACCATGTTGACAAGTTGAACTTCTGAATCTTTTGAATACATATCAGTTTCACTTATCATGTCGTTCCAGATGTAAAGTAGATATTATCTACGTATTTCAACCCACTGACAACAAACACAATATTTTATATCTGAGTGGTTGCGTTGTGCATATCCAACTCAGTCTGAAGAGTGTCAATCAACGTTTCGTATTTTTCTACTAACGAATCTCTCTCTACCTCACTGATTACAGTTGTCATTTGACGAGCGTTACTATCACCATAACGGCTTGTAATAACAGTACCTTGACTACAGTTCAAAACTTTCAAGTATTTCACAAAAGATTTATACTCAGACATACGGAAAATCTTATCGTACACCTCAGCGTTTGCTTTGTGCATTTTTGTTTTAAGGGTGATTAACTCATCAACCATTTGCAAAGTTTGATTCAAACTTTCTTTTGGGTCATAAGAACGAACAGCTCCCTCATCCATTGAGTTATTCTTGTTTGTTCTATCCATCAAATCGGTAATCTTCTTTGCCAATTTGTTCTTCTCTTTCAGTGCTTGTTTAATGTTCATATGTGAAATTATATTAAATGTTTTCTTTATTGTCAACTACCTCAGTGTAATTTAATTCAATGACAGTTTTGTCCAACATTGACTTAGCAATCTCATAGTAATGCTGGTTAAACCCATCTTTATTACGTGGTGATGGTAATACATGTACAAAATGATTTTTCTGTCT
>Ga0315903_10004732_pt1 | contig 18042 bp, 15 predicted proteins | sample LakEriMetagenome_7_FD_203524 | JGI IMG/M metagenome (GOLD analysis project Ga0315903, IMG submission 203524) | Freshwater fungal communities from buoy surface, Lake Erie, Ohio, United States - Buoy 2 MA119 | ecosystem: Environmental > Aquatic > Freshwater > Lake | place: USA: Lake Erie, Ohio...
TCACCTCTTCCCATTCCGAACAGAGAAGTTAAGCCCAACAGCGCAGATGGTACTACCGTAACTGGTGGGAGAGTATGTCATCGCCACTTTTCGAAAAACCCTTGGTTCCGCCAGGGGTTTTTTGTTTTTACAGATTCTATTCGGATCAGACTTTGTCACATTCTGGAAACTGATTGAGAAATACAAGGACGGTCCGGCGACGATGTTTGTTGAACGGATTAAATTACTGAAGGAACATTCGCTGGGGCAAGGGTGAGACGGTGTTTGGCGAATGACAAGTAAATAGCTGTTCCGTGATCTATAGACCGTATATTTGAACTAAACTCGCACATAATGCAACACCTCTTTCGCAAAGCCTTCGTGGCTCAACGGTTCTCTGAATCCGAATTCAATGACTTGAAGGAGCAGCTTGCTTTTCTGAAGAGTTCCTTGACAAACCATCAGAATTTAGATCCATTGAAATGTGACGCTCCTATTTGCAGCCTCTTTTTGTATGCTCAGGAAAATGAACAGCAGCGAAAGGAGGTCATGGAGTTTATCGAGGCTATTACAAACGAAGATTTTGACCATGTATGGTCCGACAACATTGCTCAACTTACATCGGCTCTTTACGCTGAAACACAGGTTTCTCGTGTTGGAAGCATTCTCGAAAAAATTAATGAACAGAAGTCCCTTACTGCAGCCGGAGCAGCTCAAGAACTTGTGTCATCATTACACGATGAACGCCTTTCAGGATTATACGAAAACAAGGTAGATGAGTTGAATATTGATTTTGCCGTACAGATACTTCCATTTCCTCTTGAAGTTCTGGATCCTCGTATTGTGCGAGTTGCCCCGGGAAAGGGTAATGAAATGCACCGACATGCACACGAAACTATTTTTATTTTTATAGAGGGAGAAGGTAAGGTTGTGGTAGATCAATTTGAGAACCCTGTGAAACCTGGCGATTTTGCATTTATTCCTCGGTGGTGTAATCACCAGTCTATCAATACAGGAAAAACGGATTTAGTATTTTTAGCCGTAGCAGATTTTGGACTGACAGGGAAAAGTTTTGTCGGGAATTATCACAAGACCGCCCGCATGAAGGGGGCATCAACCAATCAATAATCTCACCGCACGCGGCATAATCCGAATTTGTGCGGGCGACATGCCCACGTATTCGCCGTCTAGTTCAAGAGGATTGTTTTCACCCTCTATCGTCATTTCTTTCGTTTTATAATAATGCACTTCCGCATGGTTAATTGGCTTGCAGCGAATGATAGCCGGAAGATTCATCAAATAGTCCCAGATGTTTACACGGGCAAGAATTACGCATTCTAATTGCCCGTCCATTACCTGCGCCTCCGGTGCAATACCCAGCCCATTGCCGAACCACTTTCCGTTGGCCACCACCACGCTCATTGCCGGTCCGGAATAAATGATGGATGACGTCTTTACAATTACCTGCCTTTTTAAATAAAATGGCAGGGTCCTTAAAATACTTCGCTGATAGGAAAGAAAGGCAAGTCGGCCTCGGCGATAATGATTCACTCGCTGTGCAATACAACCTCCTATACCCACATCCATCACATTAAGAAAATGACGTTTTTCCATAGAACCTTGATGATTGGCGTATTGCACGAACCCTCCGTCAGAGTATTGAATATTACCATTATCAATTCTCTTAAGAAATTTCTCTATATCGTTGTTTAAATTGAAGTTGCGCGCGAAATCATTGCCTGTACCACAAGGATGAATACAAAGGACGGGTAGTTCATCGGCTTGTTTCCCTGAATTCATCATAGCATTGAAAACTTCGTTCAGTGTGCCGTCGCCACCAAGAACTGCTAAATGTGTATGGCCTTCATGTATGCACATGGATGCAATTTCATTGGCTGAGCCAATTGCGGTAGTGAAAAATGCGTCATGCTTATGTCGAAGTCTGTGGCTAATAACGATAAAAGCCTTCTTCGCCTTTGAGGATTTTGAATTGATGATAAAAGCAATGCGCATATGATTGTGCAAAGTAAAGATTTCATAAGTAGCAATCACTTGTCACCGAAACATTGCTAACTGTAAATAGATGCTGCTGCGATACTTATTTCACATTCACGCTGTATTCTTGCCGCCTAAAATATTGCTATGAATTCCTGGTATTCAGCCTTGTCACTACGAGATATACAGCGCCAATTTGGTTCAGCTGCATGGATTGTTTCTGAACAGCAACTTATAACGAATCTCAAAAGATTGGCGATGTTTACCGGCAGCACTGAGAGAATTCTTTATCCTGTCAAGGCAAATCCGGCAATTCCCGTTCTTCAAATTCTTGCGCGAGCAGGTGCAGGTGCTGATTGTGCCAATTTGCATGAAATCAATGAGGCGCTTATTTGCGGATTTCCACCCGAGAGAATCGTTTATAACAGTCCGGTCCAGGACATGCGCACCATGCATTTTATGTTGGAATCGTCCGGTACGGTTGTAATTGATGATCCAATCGTTCTAGTTCAGTTGCAAAATGAATACCGCTCAGAACTCGGCGGTGGTAAAATCTGGTTGAGAATTAATCCTTCAGCTAAGGTCGAATATTCCGAAAAGGATGAATTGCAAGAGTTGATGGCTCATGGAAGTGAGTCATCCAAGTTTGGAATTCCTGAAGAGGATTTGGAAAGTTTGTTGGCAAATTGCAAACTCCCGATTTCGGGACTCCACCTGCATGTAGGAACGCAAATGGATAACCTCGATTCTTTTTCAACAGCACTTTCCAGTCTGCATCGTGTAGCCGATAGACTCACGGGTTTGGGATTCGAAATAAAACATTTAGACATTGGTGGAGGCCTGGGAATTTCATTTGCGGACGGAAAAGTTTTTCCTTCCATTGAGCAATGGGCAGATTCCATGTTACCCGGTTGCCGTGAATTTAGTTATTACGCTGAGCCTGGACATGCATTAGTGGGTGATGCTGTGGTGTTACTGGCAACTATCGAGACCATCAAGAGTTCTCGGGGAAGAAAATGGGGCGTGTGCAATGTGGGAACTGATCAATTAGCAAAAATTACGCTGCTGAAATGGGAACACCCGGTGTTCTGCGGCGATGGTAAATACCTGAGCCATCACGGAAATGATGCATTAGCCGGGCCTTTGTGCTTTGCCGGGGACGTCTTGATTCACCATACTGATTTGACGGGGATCGAAGTCAATCAACCGATTCTAATTACCAAAGCAGGAGCATATCTCTTTGCTTTATCCAATACGTTTAATGGCCGAACTGCATTGCCCTGGTTGACTTACAAGGAGGGCGAAGTACATCTATCAGTGCACAAAGAAGAGCTGTTCAATCGCGTTTTTCTTCAACAGCCGGTCTTCCAACTTCAGACAGATATGGAAGTTGAATTAGTAGACCCGGATCATTTTCATCATTTGCAGAGCGATTATATCGCACACCAAATGCATTTGGATGAGTATGAATTTGTGAAATTGGAGAAATTGTCAAATAAGAAATATCGCTTTACAACGCAGGTTAAGTCTGCAGTGGGATTTATCTCTATGCCCCTTGCCATGCGCATATTGGGTGATGCTGCTATTGTAGCCATATTACATGATGCGGGAGCTTCCACGAAGGACCACTCTGTATGGGGGCAAAAAATTTGTCTGGATTATTTCGGAAACGTAAGCTCTTCAGAGCCTTTTATTTTCACCATGACTTTGAGTCATTATTACCGTTTCCACGGTGCCCGTAAAATGGCGGTTGCTTTTGAGACCGAAAAGAAGGGTATTCAAGGCATTGTGATAGCGCATCATTAATCCGCCTATCAAATTTATGGGGCTTTGTAACATTGGTAGCTGTGATATACAGTCTCTGATGAGAAGTTTGTCTTGTTAAATGGCAGTCATGAAACAGTTTTTTAAAGATTACAAAAAGACTATGCTTGCATCTTTAATTGGTGCTGCGGCAGGATATCTCTATTATGTACTAGTTGGCTGCGCTAGCGGTGGCTGCATAATTTCCGCCAATCCATATGTTAGCACGCTGTATGGAGCCATAATGGGTATAGTAGCAGTTGGCTGGCCTGAAACGAAAAAAGTAAATACTTCAACACATAATGAATAATTCAACGATAATCGACGTTCGTACACCCGCAGAATTTATGGGTGGGCATGTTCAAGGAAGCATCAATATTCCATTGCAGGAGGTGCCATCGCGAATTGCAGAAATTAGCGCCATGAAACAGCCAATCGTATTGTGCTGTGCAAGCGGTAATCGAAGTGGGCAGGCTACCATGTTTTTACGTCAGCATGGAATTGATTGCAGCAATGGCGGAAGTTGGATGGATGTAAATGGAACCCTATAAACCGGCTGAGAAGATGTTCGATTCAATCATGCAATTACTGGGATTGGCTCCGAAAGTCAATTTCAAAGAGCTGGTCAAAAATGGCGCACAGATTATAGATGTGCGCACACCGGGCGAGTTTAAATCTGGTCATATTCGCGGGGCGGTCAACATTCCTCTGCAAAATATTTCTGCGCAACTGGGAAGAATTAAAAAAGATAAACCCGTCATTACTTGCTGCGCGAGTGGAATGCGCAGCGCTTCAGCCAGGTCGATATTGATATCAAATGGTTTTGACGAGGTTCACAACGGTGGGGGCTGGATGAGTCTGCAAGGTAAGCTATGAGCGGTGCTCGGCATTGCTTACCTTTACAGCCGCAATGAGCTATACCCTTGTCATAGTTGGACGCCCCAATGTGGGAAAATCCACTCTTTATAATCGCCTTACCGGAACGGATGACGCCATCGTTGATCCTACAGCTGGCGTAACACGTGATCGTAAATATGGCATTGGGGAATGGGGGTTGAAGTCATTCGTGGTGATTGACACCGGAGGATTGGCTGAGGAGGATGAGGCCGGCTTTGAAAAGGAGATAAATTCTCAGGTGGTATTGGCTATCGAAGAGGCTGACCTCGTATTATTCTTGGTGGATGGCAAGGAAGGTGTTACGGATGGTGACCGACTTATTGCACAGCGCCTGCGAAAATCGAAGCGACCTATAGCGTTGCTGTGTAATAAGGTGGATACCTCGGATAAGGAGATCTGGATGAACGAGTTCTGGGAATTAGGCTTGGGTGATCAGATATGGCCCATCAGTGCCAACAATGGTTACGGGACCGGCGATTTGATGGAATTCATCGGCGCGAAAGTTCCTTCCGATGAGGAGTCAGAGGAGGCGGATTTGCCGAAAATAGCCATCGTTGGAAAACCGAATGTTGGCAAAAGCTCTCTCATAAACGCTCTTTCGGGGAAGGATCGCGCAATTGTCAGTGATGTGGCAGGCACTACTCGTGATGCTATTAATACGGTCTATAAAGCATTTGGGCAGGAGCTCATTCTTATCGATACAGCGGGTTTGCGCAAGCGCAAGCTGATAGATAATGATATTGAGTTTTACAGTTCAATTCGAACCATCAAGGCTATCCGAAATAGTGATGTATGTCTGCTATTGATAGACGCAACAGAAGGAATAACACGCCAAGATTTATCTATCTTCAAGGAGGTAACCGAGGCCAATAAGGGTATCGTAATTTTGGTTAACAAGTGGGATTTGGTTGAGAAGGACCATAAAACGGTAGACCAATACTCGGCAGAGTTGCGTCAAAAGCTTGCGCCTATGACTGATGTGCCCATCTACTTTACATCGACGGTTACCAAACAGCGCATTCTCAAAGCTCTTGAAAAGGCTATGGAAGTGGCGCGCAATCGAAAGGTGAAGATACCCACGGCAAAATTGAATGAGGTGATGTTGCCGCTTATTGAGAATTACCCACCACCGATTTACAAAGGCAAAGACGTAAAGATTAAATACGTTACTCAGTTGCCAACTAAGTCGCCGGCCATTGCATTTTTCTGCAATACCCCTCAGTATATTAAAGAGCCTTACATGCGTTATTTGGAAAATAAATTACGCGAGCATTTTCACTTCGAAGGCATACCGGTTCGTCTTTATTTCCGTAAAAAGTAGCAGGTTGTTTGGAGTTTTATCAGATTTTGTGTATTATCTTTGCGCACAACTTGAAAAACTTCCTCTATGAAAAAGCTATTTATAGCGATTCTATTTGTTTGCTCGTCAGGATTTGCGTCAGCCCAGAAGGATTCGACATCGCTGGAGTTGGGACTAAATATTATTCGTCTCACTAATTTTTTGGGCTTGGTCGACAATCCAACGGATTATGAAGACTGGAATCCATATATGTTTACTGCAGGTTACAATGCGAAGAGATTCCATATGCGTTATGGTATGGGGTACAAGTCAATTTATAGAGTAGAGCAACCAACCGATGCAAATGGCCAATCTACCTTCGATACCACCTATAAAACAACAGACATGCGCTTTGGTATTGGTGGTCAGTTTTTTTTGTCTAACAAGTGGACCTTCAAGTTGGGAGTTGATTATGTGATCGCTAATCGTTTTTCTTCTTTTGAGGCAAAGTTTAAAGACCTCAATGGCGAACTCATAGAGAATGTTAGAGAGATGAATTATCGTGAGCGAGGGATTGCTCCTTTCTTATTTGTTCAATTTGAATTGGCAAGTAGGGTTAGTCTAGGAACTGAATTAATGTGGAGAATGTCATCATATACCCTGACAGACCATGATTTAAGCAACGGTAATTCTGCTCAAATCAAGAAAGAGTTTGAAGGGGCGAAACGCTTAGTTATGGCACCTTCAGCATTGTTTGTTCAAGTTCGTTTTTAAATTGGCTCTATGAAACAGAAAAGCATATTCTTCTTGCTACTCATTGCCGGCATTACCTGTTTTTTTGAGGCATGCATGCCCGAGGAAATGGAACCACGTTCACGCGTACCTGTCTTGCCTGCTCAGCCTTACGACTATGCCAACGCACCGATGGAATTGCACGGAGGATTCCGTCCGTTTGGTGATTCTATCATCGATAATAATGTGGCAACTTTGGGTAGGGTGCTTTTTTACGACCAGCGTCTTTCTCTCAATTACCGTGTTTCTTGCGGCAGTTGTCACAGACAGCAGTATGCATTTGGTGATAACCGCGCAACAAGCTTGGGTTTCCGGAATGATCTCACAGGTCGGAATACGCAGCAAATTGTCAATACGGCACTGCAGAAGGGATTATTCTGGGATTTAAGGGAGAGAATTCTTGATCACATGGTACTTCAGCCTATTGCCAATCACATGGAAATGGGACTTTCTGATACACTGGAAATGGAAAATAGAATTCGAAGCGCGGCCTATTATGAACCACTGTTTACAAATGCCTTCGGAAATCAGGAAGTAACTACGCACAAAATCGGATTAGCTCTCGCCCAGTTTGTGAAATCAATAATCTCTGTGAGCACGAAGTATGATTACGGTATAAAAGCGGTGGTCGATGGCGGGCAGACGATTGCTCCACACCTCGCTCCTTTTCCAAATTTTACTCCGTTGGAAAATCTTGGGAAAAATGCGTTTTTCGAAGAATTCTTTTGCTCACAATGTCATGGAGGTCCCAATTTCAATGGTAATACGGACGACATTAATTTGGGGAATATTCAGGCAGCGAATATTGGATTGGATTTGATTTATGATGATCCGGGTTTTGAAGGAATACACTTTGATATATTCCAACAAAGTACCGGTCAATCTAATAATGGTAAGTTCAAGGTTCCGTCTCTTCGAAACATTGCTGTTACCGGTCCCTACATGCATGATGGGCGATTTCAAGGCCTAGAAGAGGTTGTCGAGTTTTATAACTCGGGTATACAAGCTCATCCCCAGCTTGCACCAGAATTGTGGCAGTCAGGCATCGTAGGTAACCATCTTGGTCCAGCCATCCCTGATGATCAAGAAATAACTGATGGAAGAATGGTTCCAATTCGAATGTACATGACAGGTGAAGAGAAGGCCGGTATAGTCGCGTTTCTGCGAACGCTGACCGACTATCAAATGATTACAGACCCGAAGTTCAGTGATCCATTTCAGGTGGTTGAGTAGGGGTTGCTGAAATGGTGAAATGGTGAAATGAGAGGTTAGTCCCTTATCCATAATGCCATATCCCTTCCGTTGTATCTTGTGCCCGCATCATGAAGGCTTTATTGCTCATTCCGCCGCTCACCCAGCTCAATACTCCCTATCCGGCGACGGCCTATTTGTGTGGTTTGCTCAAAAAGGAGGGATATTCCTTCCAACAGGGTGATCTCGGTTTGGATTTGGTGCTGCGCGTCTTTAATAAGGACGGTTTCGTGCAGCTGTTTGATGCTATTGAAGGGGGTAATTATAAGCTTTCGGCATCACTCGATAACCTTGTAACCCGACGTAAGCACTATGAAGATACCATTGACTCTGTCATTGAGTTTCTCCAAAATGATCGTTATTCATTTGCTTATCGCATTGCGAATAGTAACTATTTGCCCGAAGGAAACCGCTTCAAAACCATAATGGATATTGAATGGTTTTTCGGCAATATAGGCGTTCAAGATAAAGCCCGTTACAAATGCACGATGTACTTGGAAGATGTGGCAGATCTCATTCAGGCAACCGTGGGTCCTCATTTCGGATTCTCTAAATATGCGGAACGCATTGCACGCACTGCGGTTAGTTTCGACCCTATTGAAGAGGCTCTTGAAGCGGAAACGAATTACTTCGATTCATTGCTGATTGATGAGTTGTCGCGCTATTTCAAAGATGACGTCCCTGATTTGGTTGGTTTTACTGTTCCGTTTGGTGGGAATCTCTATGGAGCATTGAAATGTGCGCAATGGATAAAAAGGCATCACCCACATGTGCCGATTGCAATGGGTGGTGGATATCCGAATACAGAGTTGCGCGACCTTTATGATCCAAGGGTTTTCAACTACATCAACTACATCACACTGGATGATGGCGAAGGACCGCTGATGTCCATCTTGAAGAATCTAGAGGAACCCGAAGAACAACCGTTATTTATTCGCACGATGGTGCGTGAAAATGAAAAGGTTGTTTTTAAGAACAACCGCATTGGTGGAGATTACAGTCATAAGAAACTACCTGCGCCCACATACGAGGGTTTGCGTTTGAAGGAGTATTTATCAGTTATCGATATGCCCAACCCTATGCATCGCCTGTGGAATGATGGTCGTTGGAATAAGCTCACGGTTGCGCATGGGTGCTATTGGAAGAAATGTAGCTTTTGTGATATTTCACTCGACTACATTTCTCGCTATGAGCAAACTCCTGCTGTGGCGCTGGTTGACAAGATGGAGCAGTTGATAGCGGAGACCGGAGAAACAGGATTTCATTTGGTTGATGAAGCTGCACCGCCACTTGCGTTGCGTGATATGGCGCTGGAAATTCTGAGACGCAAGCTGCAGGTAAGTTGGTGGGGGAATATTCGTTTCGAAAAAACCTTTACACCTGATTTGTGCAGTTTGCTGGCAGCATCGGGATGCATAGCGGTAACAGGTGGCTTGGAAGTGGCAAGTCCGCGATTGCTGGAACTGATGGAAAAGGGAGTTACGATCGATCAAGTAGCCCGGGTTTGCAAAGGGTTTCGAGACTCAGGTATTCTTGTACACGCTTATCTCATGTATGGCTTTCCAACACAGACCGAACAGGAAACTATCGATTCACTTGAAATCGTGCGCATGCTCTTTGAGCATGGATTATTGCACAGTGCACACTGGCATCAGTTTGCCATGACAGCGCATAGCCCTGTTGGTTTGAATCCGGAGAAGTATGGTGTGATTAGAGTAGGGCCTGAGTTTATGGGTTTCGCCAACAACGATCTGTACCATGAAGATCCACAAGGCGCAGATCATGAGAAGTATGGAGAAGGGTTGAAGAAGGCTTTGTACAACTACATGCACGGAAATGGAATGAATCTGCCGCTTCAAAAGTTTTTTTCCTTTCCTATTCCGAAACCGAAGGTGCATCCGCTGACTATAGCAAATGCAATCAAATCCAATTTGCCCGATCCAATCGACACGCCGGGCTATGTAGTTATTTGGCAAGGTGAATCCATTAAGGAAATGCAAACTGTCGGTGGATTTTGTGAGTCGCTCGTAATTCTTAAGCGAGGACATGTCAAAATAAAATTGCCGGTGGCTGTCTATGATTTTTTAAAAATCAACGCATCCAATTTGTCGCTGACTAATCAAGGAAAACCCCTGTCATTTATTCTTACCGAGCTTGAAAAAATCACGACACTTAGCCCCGAGCAAATCATTCGCGCAGAGTGGTGGAAAGAGTTGCGTGCCGCATTGTGGGTGATTAAACTTAATGACAAGTGACAAATAATGAGCGCTTCTAAATTCGTCACTTGTCATTCGTCACTTGTCATTGGTAATTATCAAAACACGGCCTTCGCTATCGCCTTCGTGCTTTTTGCCTTACCCATGGTGTAGTAGTGCAATACAGGTACTCCTGCTTTCATGAGTTCTTTGGATTGCTCAATGCACCATTCAATTCCAATGTTTCGAACCTCTTCTTCTGACTTTGCTTTTTCAACCATTTGCACCAATTCATCGGGCATGTTGATGTGGAAGTGATGAGGTATGACACTCAACTGTGCGCGACTTGCCAGAGGTTTAAGCCCCGGAATGATTGGTACGTTAATGCCGATTGCCTTGCAGTCGTCCACGAATTTGAAGAATGCCTGGTTGTCATAAAACATTTGAGTTACGATATACTCAGCTCCGGCATCGACTTTTGCTTTGAGGTAGCGCAAATCTGAGTTCATGTTGGGAGCTTCGAAATGTTTTTCGGGATATCCTGCAACGCCAATACAGAAGTTGGTTTGTTGCACGTCTTTTAAATCGGCATCGATGTATTTGCCGCTATTCATGCTAACCACTTGTTCAACCAAATCGACTGCATAGGCGTGGCCATCGGGATCCGGCTTGAATCGGCCTTCACTTTTGATAGGGTCGCCACGAAGTACGAGCACGTTGTCGAGCCCCACAAAATTCAGATCAATGAGTGCATCTTCTGTGTCTTGCTTGCTGAATCCCCCGCAAATGATGTGGGGTACAGTATCGACTTTGTATCGGTTGCTGATTGCGGCACAAATGCCTACTGTACCCGGGCGCTTGCGTACCACGCGCTTTTCGAGTAGGCCATTACCTGCGTCTTTGAAAACGTATTCTTCGCGATGGTAAGTCACATCAACGAATGCAGGTGAGAACTCCATTAACTCATCCATCGTTTCGAATAACGAGTTGATGTTTTGTCCTTTTAACGGAGGCAGAATCTCAATGGAGAAAAGGGTGGATTTTGCTTTTGATATGTGATCAATTACTTTCATGATTTTGGTTTTAGATAAGAACGGGGCTAAGCCATTTTTCAGCTTGAGCTTCTGTTATTCCTTTGCGCGAAGCGTAGTCTTTTACTTGTTCGTTGGTTATTTTTTGTATGCCGAAATATTTGGCATCGGGGTGTGCGAAGTAATAACCGCTAACAGCTGCAGTTGGATACATTGCCATTGATTCGGTGAGGGAAAGGCCAATGGCCTTTTCAACATCCAATAAACTCCAGATGGTTTGTTTCTCTAGATGATCAGGACAGGCCGGGTAGCCTGGTGCAGGGCGAATTCCGCGATAATCTTCGGCTATAAGTTCTTCATTGGTAAGCGCTTCTTGTGAAGCGTATCCCCATATGTTCTTGCGCACTTTTTCATGCATGTATTCAGCAAGAGCTTCAGCGAATCTATCTGCAAGCGCTTTTACAAGTATGGCGTTATAGTCGTCATGATTCTGTTCATATGTCTTCACCAACTCGTCAACGCCATAGCCTGCGCAAACGGCGAAGCAACCCACGTAATCTTTCTTTCCTGATTCTTTGGGAGCGATGAAATCGGCCAATGCATAGTTCGGCTGCCCTGCGGTTTTTTTGGTTTGTTGGCGTAGGGTTCGGAAGGTGGTTCCATTAGACAATGAAATATCATCACCCTCGCTATTCGCCTCAAATACTCCCACCACAGCGCGTGCTTCAATTGAGCTTTCGCGAATGATTTCTTCAAGCATCTTTTGTGCGTCTTCGTATAACTGACGAGCTTGTTCACCAACTACGTCGTCATCCAGAATTTGTGGGAATCTGCCTGCGAGTTCCCACGATTGGAAGAATGGCATCCAGTCGATATACGGAACGAGTTCATGGAGTTCAATGTTTGAAAATACATGCACACCGGGCATGAGTGGCGCATGAATCGTGGTGTCGTCGAAAACTAGTTGTGCGTGATTCTCTCGGGCTTCTGTTAAGGAAAGCAATGCCCGGTTTTCATTTTGTGCAGCGTAATTCTCTCGCACTTTGGAGTATTCACTTCGCAGGTTGGCAATGTATTCTTTTTGCTGATCTTGACTGAGGAGGCTGCTTACGACAGTGACTGCTCTGCTTGCATCGAGCACGTGGACAACCGGATGATTGTAGTGAGGTTCGATTTTAACGGCTGTGTGCACGCGCGAAGTAGTAGCGCCGCCGATAAGCAATGGTATGTTCATCTTTCTGCGTTGCATCTCTTTCGCCACATGAATCATTTCGTCGAGAGAAGGAGTGATGAGACCGGAAAGACCAATAACGTCCACATTTTCCTTGATCGCCGCTTCAAGTATTTTATCTGCTGGAACCATTACTCCGAGATCAATGATTTCGTAGTTGTTGCAAGCAAGTACTACGCTCACAATGTTTTTCCCGATATCATGTACATCGCCTTTAACGGTTGCCATTAGAATTTTACCGGCATTGCTCGATGCGGTTCCGCCGGCTGCGCGCAATTCGTCTTTTTCCGCTTGAAGGTAGGGCTCCAAATAGGCCACCGCCTTTTTCATAACACGAGCACTTTTCACTACTTGCGGCAGAAACATTTTTCCCGAACCGAACAAATCGCCCACGATGCTCATTCCTGCCATGAGCGGGCCTTCGATAACATGAAGCGGGCGGCCATATTTTTGACGCGCTTCTTCGGTGTCTTCGTCAATGAAGTCAATGATTCCTTTAATGAGCGCATGTGACAGGCGATCTTCTAGCGACGCATTTCTCCATTCTAAGTCTTGCTTGGATTCTTTCTTTACTGATTCTTTGTTTTTGTCAGCGTAGTCAAGTAATCGTTCCGTGGCATCGTCGCGTCGATTGAGGACCACGTCTTCTATGAGAGCAAGCAACTCTGCGGGAATTTCGTCATAAACTTCCAGTTGGCTCGGATTCACGATTCCCATGTCAAGACCATGTTGAATGCCGTGATAGAGGAAAACGGAATGAATGGCTTCGCGCACACGGTTGTTTCCGCGGAAAGAGAATGAGACATTTGAAACTCCTCCGCTTACCAGAGCACCGGGTAGATTTTGTTTGATCCACTGTGTCGCTTGAAAGAAGTGAACTGCATTGTTGCGGTGTTCTTCCATGCCGGTTCCGACAGGGAAAATATTGGGGTCAAAAATGATATCGGTTGGTTCAAATTGAACTCTATCAACCAGTACACGGTAGGCGCGGTTGCAAATTTCAATTCTGCGCTCTAGCGTGTCGGCTTGACCTTGCTCATCAAATGCCATTACCACGACGGCAGCGCCGTAGCGTTTAATTTTCTTGGCTTTTGAAATGAAATCTTCTTCGCCTTCCTTCAATGAAATTGAATTGACAACACCTTTCCCTTGAATGCATTTCAATCCGGCTTCAATGATTTCCCATTTACTCGAATCAATCATAATCGGAATGCGAGCAATGTCCGGTTCACTGGCAATCAAGTTCAGAAAACGCGTCATGGCATGAACCCCATCAATGAGGCCTTCGTCCATATTGATGTCCAGGATCTGGGCTCCACCTTCCACTTGCTCTTTTGCTACGGCAAGAGCGGAATCGAATTGATCGTGCTTAATGAGATCCAGAAATTTTTTAGAACCGGTTACGTTGCAACGTTCACCAACATTGATGAAATTGGATTCTGCTGTTGCCAGCAGCGGTTCCAATCCTGAAAGGCGAATCTTATAAGGTGTTCTTTCGGTGGTCATGAATTGTTTTGCTTCATGCGTGAATAGAGGTTTGTCGCGGTTGAAAATGGCTTGCGATGTTGGCAATGCTGCGTATGTGATCAGGTGTAGTTCCGCAACAACCGCCGAGGATGTTTACGATTCCTTTTTCACAATATGATTTCACCAGTTCCGCCATTTGTTCGGGCGTTTGATCATAGTGCCCCATGGCATTAGGTAGCCCCGCGTTGGGGTATGCACTCACACAACAATCGGCGTGTTTGCTGAGCACTTGTACGTATTGTTCGAGTTGTTCGGCACCAAGTGCGCAGTTGAAGCCAATACTGTAGAGTGGTGCATGCGACATGGAAACGAAAAACGCCTCTGCTGTTTGCCCGCTTAAGGTGCGTCCACTGGCATCGGTGATGGTGCCGCTTATCATAAGCGGAACCTCGATACCGCGCTCATCGCATATTTCCATGGCAGCATAAAGTGCTGCTTTTGCATTTAGTGTATCGAAAATGGTTTCAATAAGAAGAGCGTCGACACCACCATCAAGCAGACCATTGATTTGTTCGCTATAGGCTTCCACAAGTTGATCGTAAGTAATGGCGCGGAATCCGGGGTCATTCACGTCAGGCGAAAGGGATGCCGTGCGATTCGTTGGCCCCACTGCACCTGCTATGAACTTGCGCGTTGCGTTCGGATTTTCTTTTTGAAACCGGTCTACCGCTTTTCGAGCGCAAGTTGCGGAAGCAACATTTAGTTCATAGGCCAGATCCTCCATATGATAATCGGCCAGTGAAATACGCTGCGCGTTGAAGGTATTTGTCTCAATAATATCGGCACCTGCTTGAAGATATTGATAATGGATCTCTTCTATGATGTCGGGCCGTGTGATGCACAGAAGATCGTTGTTCCCTTTCAAATCACAGTGGTGATGTGCGAATCGATTTCCTCGGAAGTCGCTTTCTTCGAGTTTGTATCGTTGAATCATGGTGCCCATGGCGCCATCGAGAATAATGATTTTCTGTTGAGACAGTTCGTGTAAAGTCATAGCTATGGTACTAATGCTTTACTAAGAAGGATAAGGGAGAGGTGCACGAACGCTGTGCTGCCTCATCTTTCCCTCATGTGAGGGGAGGAGTTGGCACCCAACTCGTATTGGGTTGCCAGGACATCCCAGGGCCTTTTCCCTCCGTCCTTCTTGATAAAGCGGCGCGAATATACGTGCTATCTCTTTTGAACACGGCAGAAATTGTAATTAACAGCCCTTTTGTTCGGTCGTCTTGAAAATTGTTGTATTTATACTTTTTCTAAACCTCGACTAGTTGTTACGTATTACTGATTTCAAGTCGCCTTATTATAGAGGAGTGCTGTGGCTTTTATTCGCTGCCTCCCTTGTGTATGCCTTTATCCTAATGGCATCGAGGAGTTCGCACGTTTCAGATTCGGATCCTTCAAATTGCGTTGTTGATGAGAGGGTAAAAGCTGGTGAGGTAATGTATTTCCCTTATCGCGTTTGTTTGGATGGAGATGTTGTGAGACAAGGTTGCATCTATGGTGTTGCTGTTCATTTGGATAATATCGGAATGGAGTGCATCTTAGACAGCATTTGGTCTGAACAAGGAAGCTATCAAGCTAAGCTTACGAATCCAACAGAGTATGATCGATGGTTGGTAGTGAACGCTCCTTACCATGAAGGCAGTGTAATTCGATTCGAAGCGTCTAAACTGCCAATTCATCGCGTCAATGAGGGTGTCATGGGAGTTTTAATTCCGCCTTTTTCAACTGGTGTGCTGGAATGTAAGCAACAAGTGTCATTATTCCCTCAACTGGGCATAGCCTCAGTTGTCGGATTGTTGGCTTTATTTCTATTGGTCAGCTCAGGTCGCGCTAAACACGATTCATGACCCAAATACATGGATTCTTTTTTTCACATGAATTTTGAAATGAGACCATGTGCTCTATTTTTGGCGCACAATCTAAAACACCATGCCTTATTTATTCACATCCGAGTCGGTTTCAGAAGGTCATCCTGATAAAGTTGCCGACCAGATTTCAGATGCCTTAATTGATAATTTCCTGGCTCAAGATCCCTCTTCTAAAGTTGCTTGTGAAACACTTGTAACTACAGGTCAGGTTGTTCTTGCCGGCGAAGTGAAGTCGAATGCATACCTCGATGTACAGGATATTGCTCGCGAAGTCATTCGTCAAATTGGATACACCAAAAGTGAGTACATGTTTGAAGCGAACTCGTGCGGAATACTCTCAGCTATCCACGAACAGTCGCCCGATATCAATCAGGGGGTTGAGCGCAAGAAGCCGGAAGAGCAGGGTGCGGGCGACCAGGGAATGATGTTCGGTTATGCCTCGCGCGAGACAGACAATTATATGCCACTGCCACTGGAACTGGCCCATACGCTATTGCGTGAGTTGTCTGCGATACGTCGTGAGTTCCAGGCAGGCAAGGGAAAGGTTATGCCTTATCTGCGGCCCGATGCGAAGAGTCAGGTGACTATTGAGTATGATGATAAAAACAAACCTGTGCGCATCGACTCGATTGTAATTTCTACTCAGCATGATGACTTCGATAAGGATTCGGCGATGTTGAAGAAGATACGTGAAGATGTAATCAATATTCTTATACCTCGTGTGAAGAAGAAATTGCCGAAGCGCGTGCAAGCCCTGTTCAACGATAAGATAAATTACCACATCAACCCAACCGGGAAATTTGTTATTGGAGGTCCACATGGCGATACAGGCTTGACCGGACGTAAAATAATCGTTGATACATACGGTGGTAAAGGTGCGCATGGCGGTGGTGCATTTAGTGGCAAGGATCCTTCGAAAGTGGATCGCTCTGCGGCGTATGCAACGCGTCATATTGCTAAACATTTAGTTGCTGCCGGAGTGTGCGACGAAGCATTGGTGCAAGTGGCTTATGCTATTGGTGTTGCCGAGCCTGTAGGTTTGTATATCAACACGTATGGTACAGCCAAAGTGAAAATGAATGATGGCGAAATTGCTCGAATTGTTCGTGGAATGGATGAGTTTAACATGCGCCCATATTCTATTGAAAAGCGATTTAAACTGCGCACACCCATTTATTTGGAAACCGCATCTTATGGACATATGGGACGTGAGTCGCAGGTAGTCACGAAGGTGTTTAACAAGGGCAAGAAGAATGAAATTAAAGTCAAAGTGAAGTTGTTCCCTTGGGAAGAATTGAATGCCATTGATGCTGTCAAGAAGAAGTTCAAATTGAAATAGTAAATAAGACGCCCGCCTAGCGGGCGTTTTTGTTGTAACAACTTCCACTCTGAACTGTTTTATTTTCGCTCATAATGAATCGTTGTTTAATCCTCATTGTTTGTGTCGTATTCAAGGTTGTGTTGTTTGCGCAAACGACAGATTCGGATATTCATGGCGATGTTCCGGATTACATGCGCATTTATATGCGCAATTCGTCGTCACCCCTTTCATTGCCTGAGCCTGCGCGACAGTTTAACTGGCAGTGTCTGGGACCAAACTCAATGCCTCTTGAAAACGATGACTCCGGCACCGGTGTTCCGGCTTATGCGCGCGGAAGGGGAGTCGGCACAGGCCGGATTAACTATCTCTATGCGCATAAAACAGATCCTGGTAAACTATGGGCATGTTCACCTACAGGAGGCTTGTGGTATACCCTGAATGAAGGTGAAAAATGGATAGAGGGAGGTACGGATGCATTGCCTGTTTCAGGTGTTTCCAGTGTAGCTGTCAATGAACGAAGACCCAAGCAATGGGTGATTTCAACGGGTGACGGTGACGATCAATTTGTAGAAACAAATGGGCTGTGGCTCACTAGAAACCGAGGGCGTTCTTATGATTGTATAAATGGCGATGATCCATCGACAGCACTTCCGTTCCATTTGCTTGATTCGCCCACGTTCATTGGCGAGGTTGTTTGCAATCCTCAGAATTTTAACTTCATGGTGGTAGCAAGTTCCAAGGGGCTTTGGATGTGTGAAGATATTCGACGGAAAACGAGTGATTATGGTCCATTGGGTTGGCTTTTTGGTCGTACGAAGAGGGTTCCTCAATGGAAACGAATAGCTCAGGGTATATTCTATGACGTGGAAT
>Ga0315903_10004737_pt1 | contig 18028 bp, 13 predicted proteins | sample LakEriMetagenome_7_FD_203524 | JGI IMG/M metagenome (GOLD analysis project Ga0315903, IMG submission 203524) | Freshwater fungal communities from buoy surface, Lake Erie, Ohio, United States - Buoy 2 MA119 | ecosystem: Environmental > Aquatic > Freshwater > Lake | place: USA: Lake Erie, Ohio...
TTTGGCCGATTGCGTTTCCGCTTTTGAAAAAAGCGATTGACCTTGAGCCCGAGGCTTACAACCCGCAGTTCATTGAGTACAGCATTCGTACAGGGCGCGTGCATCTGCTTGTGTGGGAAGAGCCGAACGAGGGGATTACGGGTGCTTGCACAATTGAAATTATTGATAACCCGCTAGAGCGTATTGCACACGTCCACCTTATGGGTGGAAAAGGCATTGTGCGGGATTACGTTTTTGACGAAGCCAAAGAATTTATGCGTCGTTGCGGGGCAACAAAAGCGCAGTGCTGGGCCAAAGGTACGTTGGTCGATATGTACAAGAAAATGGGGTTGGAAAACACCCACCAAGTAATGAGGGTTACGCTATGAAAACGAGCTATTCACGCCGCGAACTTTATGAGTTTGGGGAGTTGCTGGGCGACTCTGTTACCCGCAAAGAAGGTGGGCGCATCATTTACGGTGGTGGCGGGGATAGTGGTGGTGGCGGCGGTGCTCCAGCTATGCAAACCCAAGTAGTTGACTTGCCAGATTGGGCCAAACCGACTGGGCAAAAAGCTTTGGCTGGAGCTGAAGCTCTTACGTTCCAAAAAGATGCACAAGGTAACGTCACTGGTTTTCAGCCGTACCAAGCGTACGGGGGAGAGCGTACGGCGCAATTTACCCCTTTGCAAAAGCAAGCGTTCCAAGGCGTAGGTAATTTGCAAACCGCCCCGCAACTGGGGACAGCTACAAATCTAGCGGGCGCTGCTGCTTTTGGCGCTCTGGGTGCCGGTAGTCGTTTTGACCCTTACCAGACTGGTCAGTTTGGTGCGCAAGCGGGGCAGTACATGGACCCCTACATGCAGAATGTGGTGGACATTCAGCAGCGGGAAGCTCAGCGTCAGGCCGACATTACAGGCACACAGCGCGGCGCTCAGGCCGCTCAGTCCGGTGCGTTTGGCGGTAGTCGTCAAGCCATCATGGACGCAGAGGCCGCACGCAATCTGTCCATGCAAAAGGGCGACATTCAGGCGCGTGGCTTGCAGGATGCGTATAGCCGTGGCCAGACTCAGTTCAACACGGAGCAGCAACTTCGTGAGCAGTCTCGCCAGTATGGCGCGGGGCTGGGGCTTCAGGGTATGCAAACGGCGCTTCAGGGTGCGGGGCAACTGGGCCAGTTGGGCCAACAGCAGTTTGGCCAGCAAAAAGACATTTTGGGTATGCAGAACCAATTTGGCTCTCAGCAGCAACAGCAGGTGCAGAACATACTGAGCCAGCAGTACCAAGACTTTCTAAACCAGAAAAAACACCCGTATCAACAGTTGGAGTTTATGTCGAACATCCTGCGCGGCACGCCGATGGGCACTGTGCAGAGTATGTACGCTCAGCAGCCGTCCGCGCTTCAAAATATTGGCTCTCTCGGCATGGGTGCTTACGGTTTAAGCCAGCTCATGAAAGCCGAAGGCGGTACCGTTTCCTCCTACGCTGATGGTGGTAGCGTTGACAGCTCGCAGAACATCGAAGCAATCGTTGAAAAGTTATCGGACCCACAGTTGAAGCAGGCCGCTGAAGCGGCTCAAGCTCGTGGCGATGTGGAGCAGTTGCAGATCATCCAGCAAGAAATGGCCTCACGCGCTTCCGAGCGCAACGGCATGATGGGCGCTTTCAATCAACTTCCACAAGAGCAGCAACAGCAGATGATGGCCGGTGGCGGCATGGTTGCGTTTGCGGGTGACGAGGATGAGAACGACGGCGAAACTGGGCAAATGGTTTCAGAACCGCGCATTCCAGTGGGTCGCGGTGATCTACCAACGTATGGCGCGGCCATGCGTGGTTTGACCGACCTGTATTCGCGGTTCCAAGGCGACAAAGGATTTACTCCGCTGACCCCGGAAGAAGAGAAGTCAATGTACGACCGCTCTGTTGGTCGCGGTAAAGAAATTTACGGCGATGTGTTCTCCAAGATTAAGGCGGACATTGAGTCCCAGCGTGGGGAAAGCGCCGAGTCTTTGCGCGAAAGCCGTGGTATGGCTGCGCTCCAAGCTGCCGCTGGCATGCTTAAAGGTCGTGGGGTCGTGCAGGGGCTTGCCAATGCTGGCGGTGCCTTCGGTGAGTCCTACGGCAAAGCTCTGCGTGCCGACAAGGAACAAAAACGCGCTCTGTCCAGCATGGACTTGAACTTGGCCAAGGCTGAAGCTGACCAGCGTATGGGTTTACACGATAAGGCGGAAGCCCGCGTTGCTAAGGCCAACGCCGATCGTAGAGCTGCACACACTGCTGGAGTGAACAAGACCAAAGCCGAGGCTGATCTTTTGTATAAGATGGGTCGCGTCTCTATGCCCCCAGCACCAACCAAGACCGGTACAGGCGCACCCAAGCTTAGTCCTGATGAGCGTATTGCAGCCAAGGCTGAATTGATAGCGCTCGGCAAAGACAAGTTTATGGGTCAGTCTGGCCCAGAAGCTTCGGCTGCCTATCTTGAAAGTATTGGTAAGAGTGCAGCAGCCCGTACAGGTTCTCGCTACACCGGCCCTGACAAGACATTTGATCGTCAGGTCAAACTGCAACAGCTGTATGCGAACGACCCTCAGCTCAAGGCTTTTGCAGAGTCGCTTGCCATGGCGCAACTCAGTGGTAACCAGCAGCGTATTAAAACGCTGCAAGACTCTATTACCGCACGCGAGAGCGCACTGGCAAAAAACCTGCCTGAAGTACCAACAGCGGGCGGAAAGCCTGCGCCTGCGGGTGGGCAACCCGCCCCTGCGGCGCGTACTACCCCCGAGGAATTCAACAAACAGTGGGCGTCGCTCAAGCCGGGTCAGACACTTGTGGGTCCTGATGGCGTAACATATAAGAAGCAACCAACACAATAAGGGGCACTCATGGCTTGGACTCCCCCAAGTGACGCCGTAGCAGCTACGGCTACATCCGCTTCTGCGCCAACTACCGGCTGGGCACCCCCAAGCGACGCGCTCGCAGCAGGTGCCCCGGAAACGCCTGTCGAACCGACTATCAAACCCGGCTTTTTTGAGCAGCTCAAAAAATCATTCGTTGACGTGGGTATTCCGCAGGCTCAGGCTGGGTTACAGGGGTTAACCGTTGTTGCTCAAGGCGACCAGATTGCAAAGACTGCTAACCGGCTCAAGGGGTTAGAAGCCAAAGGCGAAGGCGAGTCTAAGGAAGCGCAAGGGCTGCGCAAAACGCTTGACTTCTACACCAATCGGCAAGGTAGATACTTTCAAGATTTGGCATCAAAACAGGTTGAACTTTCAAAAGCTCCAACCTACTCTGGAGTGCGCAAACTGAGTGAAGCTAAGACTTTCTCAGAAGGCTTCAAGACTTTTGCCGAAGACCCAGTAAACATTGTTGCTAACCTTACGGCACAATCGCTGCCAACAGCGATTCCCGGTTTGATTGCGGGCGTTATAAATCCTACACTCGGCGCAATTGTCTTGGGTGGTAGCTCAACTGGCGTTGAATTTGGTTCGTCGTTTTTGGAGTTCGCGAGAGATAACGGGGTTGATACAACTGATCCCAAGCAAATGGCGGCGCTGTTCGAGAACAAAGAACTCCTGCGCGAAGGCATCAATAAAGCTGGGACTCGTGCGGGCATCGTAGGCGCGGGCGATCTGTTCTTGGCTGGCTTGGCGAGTAAAACTCTGGTCCCCAAAAAGATTACTGGAACCGCCGCTAAAAATATAACCAACGTGGCAGCGCAGCTCGGCGCTCAGTCAATTGGTGGTGGCGGGTTTGAAGCAGCAGCGCAATTGGCCACTGAGGGTAAAGTATCTAAACCGGGTGAAGTACTGGCTGAAACTTTTGGCGGATTGGGTACAGCGCCTTTAGAAGTCTACTCACAAACACGGCAGGCTGCACGGGAAGCTAAGAAGGCGCAAGCCAAACAAGCAACCGAAAGAATTGAGCCAACACTGCTTGACAAACTCGCGGAGGATGAAGATGTTGGAAGACCTGACGAACTCACAGGTGGAGCAGGCGCTGGCGTGGCTGGCGGACCCGGAGTACCGCAACCCACCCGACGCGCTAATAAGCCTGTCGCAGATGGAATGGTTCCTGCTGGATCGGATGTTGGACTGTCTGATGTCGGAAAAGCAGCAGTCGCCCCTGCACTGACCGAGGACTTCCGACGCCAGTACAACGACTTGCGTTCGGAAATGCTTGAGTTGATGAACCTAACCCGTCCGACTCCTGCAGAAATGAACCGGATGAAGATGGTTCAACAGGATTTGACCCAGCTCATCAAAGATAACTCATCCGCTATTACTGCCGCTACAGGAAACCGTGAATTTACCGAGTTTCACGGTCGCGACAATAAACAACCTCCGCGTCTAACAAACCCTCTTTTTGACGGTGACAAAATATTTGCGGATATTGAGCTGGCTAACGAAGTCGGTAGCAACGTAGGTAGCGAGGCCAGTACTGCGCCATCCCTTGAGGACCTGACAACTGAGTTCATGGATCAAGGGCTGTCCGAGGATGAGGCGCGTGTTCAAGCCCAGTTGTACCTTGAGCGCGGCAAAGCTCGTGGTATGGCGGGCGACTTGTTCGGTGGCCGTCGGGACATGCTTGACCTGCCTAACCGTGCGTTGGCAATCTCGGGGCAAGACCCGGCTAAAGCCGAGAGCTACTTGCAAAACCTGCTCGTACGGGCTCAAGAGTTAGCTCCCACGCATTCACAAGACAGCAACTGGGGGCGACGCTTTGCCCCCACGGTTGGTATGACCGGACAGGAAGGGTTCTTCGATCCAGCCAAGGTTGCTGAATTGTTCCTGCAAAAGCAACAGCAAGAAATTGCTGATGCGATTGAAGCGGTGCGTGGCAAGGCAGAACCCCGAGCTATGCAGGGTAACCTGTTTGCCCAGCAAGAAGCTGAGGCCCAACAAGCCCGCGAAACCGAACTTCAACGCTTGCGGGATGCGGAGAAAGCCGAGCGCGAACAGAAAAAAGCTGAAGAAGAGTTCTTGGGCCGTGAGTCTGACGCTGCTGACGCCGCTGAGGCCGCTAGTGTTGCCACTGAAGAAACCCCAGCAGAGGCACCGGTTGAAGCTGCGCAGCCTACAAAAGCTGAACCTGCCAAAGCTCCGCCAATTGACACCGAACACGCTCAGCAGACCGAAGAAGGTCAAGCAATTCTGGGGTTCTTTGATGCTGTGCAGCCCGCTTCAGAATCTGCATCGGAGCAAGAAAAGCATTCCTTCCCCAAGAATACAGCCGCAAACACATTGCTAGAGTACGACCTTGCCAAGCCCGGCGAGACTACTACACTCGGACTTCAAACAGCACTGCGTTATCTGGCCAACCGTGTGGGTGGCATGGACGCGTTCCGTGAACTGGTGACTGCACTCAAAGGTGCGACGCCCGCGCAGCAATCTCGTCTGTTTGTACGTGCGGGTTTACCCGACCTGACCACTCGTCGTGGGATGGAAGAGTTCAGCAAGCAGGTGCAGGAGTATTTCGAGCAGCTCCCCGGCAAAGGTGAAGGGGTGCAACTACCCCGTAAGTCGATGCCGTCCAAGGTTACTGGCACTCCGATTCCCTACACAGAACAGATTTCGCAGGGTGTTACGGAGACCGACGTGTTCTCCCCACTGGAGAGCGGTAAGCCTCGTCGCCCCGGCCAGCGGACAGTCACCAAAGAATACGCCGTGTCTGATACTAAGCTGCGTGCGGCTGTTCGCGTGCTGCGTGAGATGGTAGACATCGGTGGCAAGCTTGGTGCACCGGCCAAGGCTGCGCTGGCGTATTTACGCAACCGCAACCGTAACTCCTTTGGAGATGCGCTGCGTGATCTGGCGTTTGATCTGGCGATGTTCGAGCTGGACCCCAAGAACTACGGAGCCAACTCCACGTTCTACGGTGAGGGCGGGCGATACGCACTGGACTTCCGCACTTGGATCGAGCAGAACCTCGACAAGAACACTGTTGATCTGCTTAATGAACTGATTGCAGACCACAAAGCAAGTGCTGAAGCCAACGCCAAGTTTGAGCAAGCTATCAGCGACTACAACAAGAAGCTCGACGCGTTTGCTGAAAGCAAGCGTCAGAAGGCTGAGAAGTCTGGTGCTAAGCTGCCCAAGGCTCCGAAGAAAGCGCGTCAAGTCATTGATGAAACCCCCGCTGGTGAGGGTGAAGTCACGCTTGAGCCAACGGTCTCCAAGAAGAACCTGCCACGCACACAGGGTTTGTACGAGATTCATCCCGCCATTCGCCGCGCACTGGAGGAAGGCAACACTCAACGGGCGTTGGAGCTTATCTCTGAAGCCAAGAGCAACCCATACTACGCCATGCTGGCGCAGCGACTGCTTGAGGCTGGAGTTACAGCCAAGACTGTGCTTATCGAGCGTGATGAGATGTCGCCGCTCAACGACACTGAAGAAGTTCGTGGGACAGCATCCAACTTCATAGACGCCCTGCGTGATCTTATTGTGACCACGGTTGATCAGAACAAGCAGGGGCCCATGATTGCCATGCTTGAGTCGAACAAGCTCAACAATATGGTTGAGGTGCTCAACTCTCTGAACACCATCCCAAATATGACGGATGGCCAACAGCAGCTAGTGGCGGACGCACGGGACTTCTTCAATCGCCAGTACGGCTGGATCGGTAAGTACGACCCGACGACGGATACCGTTGTTATGCGCAAGGGTGTGGGTATGTCGAACCACACCTTCTTGCACGAAGTGGTGCACGCTGCTGCCTCTGGTTTGATTGATCGTTCGGATACTCTGCAGGGCGTCCGTCGTCAAGGTTACGACCAACTGGTTGCGTTGTTCGACCACACCAAAGGGCTGTTGTCTCAAGCCGGTGTCGATGAGGCCGATCACTACGGCTTGAAAGACATTCATGAGTTCTTGTCTGAGGCGCTGACCAACCCCGAGTTCCAAGCTGTGCTGCGGGGCATCCGCTACAAGGGTTCTCCATACTCGCTGATGAACTGGTTCACTACCGGCATCCGCAAGCTGTTCGACGTCAAGGAAGGTCGAGAGAGTAACGTCCTCAACGAAGTGATCTTCGCTGCTGACTCCATGATGCTGGGCGGTACGGCTGGTAAGGAATCGCTGACTGGTGTAACGCAGGCGCGGGCCATGGCCAAGAAGGCGGGTAAACCCGTACCAGTTGGACGCCCCAACTCCAAGTCGGCTATTCGCAATCTGATGACGTCGCGTTCGTGGAACGAAGTCAAGGACAACTGGCCCGTGTTTTACTCGGGTCTGTCCGCTTCTTTACGCCCTGTCGCTCTTGGTGGTTTGACGCTGCGCCAGATTGCTGATCTGGTTGATGATCGTATTCCGCAGGTGAACAACTTTATCCGCACCACGGAAAAATACTTGTCCCGTCAAAACCGTATTCTTAACGAATCTGGGGAAATCACAAAACGTTGGCAGCGGTTGCAGGCGATGAATCCTGATATGTCTCGCAACATTGGTGCGGTGATGCACCGTGCTACGTTGCAGCGCATTGACCCTGACAAGGCTACGGCCCAGCAACGTAATGATGACCCAGACCTGATGAAGCTGTGGCGTTCGCTTAGCCCCGAGGCCAAGCAGATTTACCGCGATGTACGTAATTTTTATGAGCGCCGCTATAACGAGTATAAGCGCACGCTGCGTCAGCGCGTGATTGACATGCGTCAGTTTGGTGTGTCTGAGGCCACTATCAATGAGATTCGCAATGAGTTTGAGACGGGTATGGGTAAAGGTCCGTACTTCCCGCTCATGCGCTTTGGCCGATTCTGGTATCAGGTCGGGAAAGGTAGCAACCGCGAATACTACATGTTCGATAAATTTGACCAGATGCAGTTTCATATGCGCGATCGTTTGGCGCAAGACCCGCATCTCGCAGATACGTTGGAAGGTGGTAGTCAATATAAAAAGGACATAGATTTCCACGCTAAAGAATCTTCGTTTCTCAAGGCAGCTTTTAAGGCTATTGACGAAGCGGGTACGGGTGATTCGCAGCGTTTGAAAGACGATTTCTATCAGGCGTGGCTGACGAATCAGCCTGAAACCAGCTTCCGCAATAGGTTCGTGCACCGTACTGGTGTGGAGGGCTTTTCGCAAGATGCTCTACGTAATTTTGCGTCTTCTGCGTTCCACATGGCACATCAACAAGCACGGTTTGAGTATTCGCCAGACATGTTCTCGCAGCTTGCTGCTGCGAAAATACAGCTCAAAGACCGCGTGCTAGCTAATGACCGCGCTAACGAGCGAGTGATGCGTGAGAACAACGAGCTGAGCGATTACATCAAAGAACTTGAACTCAAACTTACGCACATCTTAAACCCAGATGATGTGGGTCCGTGGGTATCTGGGCTATCCAACATCGGGTTTATTTGGTATCTGACCGCAGTTGCGTCCGCAGCTGCCAACGTGGTAGGCGGCGTGATCATCGGTCTGCCAACGCTGGTGGGTCATCAGGTTCGTATGAACCCTAAGATGTCGTACACAACAGCCATGCTCAAGAGTATGAACCAGATGAAAACGGCAGCCGCCGAGATCATGATGACTGGATTCAGCCTCGAACGCGGACCACGTCTGCGTGACAACATGGTGTTGTTCCCATCCATGAATCGTGCGCAACTCAGTCGTCTAGATCAAGCTGCGTATGATAGGTTTGTGGCTGATGGCCTGATTGACATCACAGCGTCCTACGACCAATCGGGGCTAGCATCTGCCCCGACCGAAAGTTATGACGGTATACGCCATCGTGCAATGACAATGCTGACCGCATTGTTCCACAACGCCGAACGTTTTAACCGTGAAGTGATAGCTATGTCTGCGTTCCGTGCGGGCATGGAAAAACGCGCCAACTATACGGATCAACAGAAAGCATTTACTGAGTCGATGATTGACGCTAAGGATGTCACGACACGCTCGATGTTTGACTACTCCACGGCGAATAAACCGCGCTATATGCAGTCGGCACCAGCCCGCCTCATTTTGCAGTTCAAACAATTCCCGCAGCAGATGATGTTCTTCTTGGTCCGCAACCTACAGAAGTCCATTCAGAACCCATCCGAAGATCGAATGATCGGGATGAACCCCCAAGAACGCAGGAAGTTTTTGGAAAACCACGCGATTGCAAAACGCGAAGCTATCTCACGATTCGTTGGAACTATGGGGATGACTGCAATCTTCGCCGGACCAACGGGTCTGTTTGGCTTCTCTACCGTGGCTGCCATTGTGGACGCGGTGATGAACGGATTGCGTGACGAGGACGAAGAAGAGCCATTCGACTTCAAGCTTGAGTTCGTCAATGCGATGATCAACACGTTTGGTAAGAACCTCGGTATGTTCCTCACACGCGGCGCGGGCAACGCTGCCGGTTTTGATCTTCACAGCCGTGTGTCTCTGGACAACATGGTGTTCCGCGATGTCGGAAAAAATCTGGCTTTAGAAGACGCGTGGCTGCGAAGATTAGTTGACCTGATGGGCCCCCTTGTTGGGTTGACAGTCAATGTCGCCCGCGCTGTTGATCTGTACAACAAAGGCCACGGAGACCGCGCACTGGAAGCAGTTTCTCCCGCCTTTATTAAGCAGCCGTTGATCGCAGCCCGCTACGCCAAAGAGGGGGTAACTACTCTCAGGGGCGACAAGCTGGTTGAAGAAGTTACCCCTTTCGAGGTGTTCGTGCAGTCTCTTGGTTTCCGCCCTGCGGACATCGCCGAGATTCAGTACTACAACATCACGAAGAAAGGGCAGGAGCAGGAAATCCTCAAGGAGCGTCAGAACCTGCTCAACCTGTACGGTATGTCGTTTATGGGTAATGACTCAGAGGCGTTTGAAACAGCCTTGGAGAAAATTTTCAAATACAACGACAAGCATCCAACTACTGCGATACCGCTGGACTCGTTGAACCGCTCAGTTAAGCAGCGTCTTGAGAAATCATCTCAGGCGGAGCATGGACTGATCGTGGACAAACGTCTGAAACATCTGATCGACGAAGAGTACATCCGCAAGCTACGGGAATAAAAAAGCCCCGCCAATTACGGCGGGGCTTGAGGATGTTTTCCAACCAAGGAGAAACTGTCGGCAACTGCAAGAAGCCAACGGCTTAATTGTATCGGGAGATTCTCCAAACGCGCAAGCCCCGTATCTCATCCTCGACGACTATTTTTATTAAAACTTTATACCCTAAACGGGTCATCTTGCGGTTGATAGTTTCCCGGGCTTCTTCATCGCGCAAGCACGGGACGAAGAAAGAACTCCCCACTGTGAAGTTCTTCCAGTCAAGTGCGTAGTCAACGCCATCAATTTGCATCGGGTTCAAGTGGAACAGCGGGGGCTATACCGAGCAGGTCCGCATCAAATTCCAGCGCAACCACAGGCGGTGCAGAAATCTCAGTGCCAACATCCAGTCGGGTCCGTGCCTCTCCAATGTATGCGCCGGTCTTGCTGAGGGCAGACAGCAGTTCGACAAAGGTTACCTGTCTGGATACACAGTACTCCTTGAGCACCTGCCGGATGATGAACAGACGCTTGGTGTCTGGCTCATACCGCACAATCAGAGCACCCTTGGGTAGAAGAATCGGCGCAGCAGCGATGTTATTCTTGGAAGTGCTGGTTCTGTTGACCACCAGAATGTTGGTGTTGTGCTTGAGCAAGAACTCACCCACGATCGTGGCGTAGTCATCGAACGACAACCGAACTGTACCCTGCATGGTCTTGACTTCCTCAACCACCCAGTCAAACACGCGCTTGGTATCGATGTCGTGCAGACCCAGCTTCTTGGCAATCATGCCGCCAAAGATGTTGGACGCAACCATTGCAGACCAGAACCGCTCTCGCGTCTCAATCTTCACAGCTTGGTCAAAGCGATCCTGCACCTTAAGGGTCTGGTCGATGATCTCTTCCAAGTTTTGTACAAGGTACTGCGCGTATGGTTGTCCGGCCAACCCGTAGTTGTTTTGTAGACGGCCAAAAATTCGTTTGGCTTCTTGCTTGTCAAGGTTGTTGGTAGGTTCGATCTTGTACTGCATGAGGCGCATCAGCTCACCCTCGGATGTAGCCTTGAGCGCTTCGAGTTTATCTGTCATGGATGCGTTGGACGTGCACACCATTGTGGTGGCCCAATACCCTTGGCCCTCGCGCTCTTCGTTGGCTGAGGCTTTCATGCGGCGACGTGGAGCACCTTGCGTCACGCTGTACGCCAGATCAGAGAAGTCATCCCCGCTCATCTTGGTAATCTCATCGACGCCCAAAGGTAGATTGTTCATGACTGCCATGCGGTGGAGCTTCACGTTAAGAGTGTCGCGCCACTGCAGCATGAGTTCATCTGGATGACCCCATACGCTGTTCATCACTTGCAGGATGGTGGACTTGCCCGTACCCGAGCGGTTGTTGATCAGGTTGATAATGCCACCCTTGACGCCGAGGAACCTGAGCAGAGGAGAGCCAAACGCAGTAAACACCGCGAAGGCGTGAGGTTCAAACCCGGGCATGTTGTATACGTTGATGATTCGTTTCCATTCATCGAGCGTGCCCTTGGGGCGCAGCGCAGACGCCACTTCACGAGTAGCCTTTGAAGGCGGGCTGTACCGTACAAACGTCGGGCCAATCTCTCGGTCGCCAAGAATGAACCGACTGTCTCCGTCGGCCCACCCAAATTGCAGACGCATCATTTCTAACTCCTGTGTGACCTGAAGTCCTTTGGCACACGCCACCAAGTACGTCAAGATCATGTTCATTTGTGTGGGCAGCGCGATAACACCGTGAAACGAAAGCGCCTTACGCAATTCGTCTTTGCTAAGCGCGTCTACCAGCGACAGGGAAAATTCCTTAACCTTATCTCTGGGCAGGGACAGGCGAATCAAGACAGTTTCGCCATACGCAGGGTCATACATCCGCTTGACAATAAACAAGTCATACTCGTAAACGGTCAGGACTTTGGTATCCTCATCGAACTCGTTACCGCTTTCGTCTTTGTCCCCCTGTTTGACGTTCATGTAGATACCGCCGGTCTTACCCCGGAAGTATTTACTCGGCAGTTTTGGCACTACAAAAGCAGGTTCGTCTGCCGCAAATTCAGCCTGCTCGATGACCTCCCCCGGTTCAGACTTTGCAATCTCATGCCCGAGGGTGATGGGTGATTTGATCTTGCCAAAATGTGGGCAGTTTTCACAGATACCCGGCGCGTATTCGTCGAAGGTCTCGCAGGTGTAGGGGCCTTTGATCTGTGAAGCCTTACGCTCGGTGGCGTCGGGAGAATAGTCAGGATGCTTCTTAGAGATAATGTGGATGGCTTTGTCCCGATCCACGCAATGCTGGGCTATAGAGAGCCCCGCCCGCCAAAGAGGTTCCTCAGCTTTGTCTTGGTTGACCATGATGTACTTAAGTTGTTCACACCCAGTACCTGCCACAGTCTTGTCAAAGATTGTTTTGAAACGAGACTGCTTGTTGCCCATCAGGGCTTTGGTAAACTCGTCAAGTTGTTTTGGAGGGGTAGAGCGCTTCCTCGGAGCCAACGGCCCAATGCGTTCTACAAAATTGTCGTAGCTAATCGCAGCGGCTTCGTGCATAACAAACACGTCGTTTGCTGGGTCATCCTTGAAGTTCTTGGTGCCCGGGATTCGGAGTACCCGTGCAGCATCGGCTGGAACATCAGGGTCGATGTGGAACCCACTGTCCAAGCAACGTGCCTTGAAAGTGTGTGCAGCGTCAAGCCACTTCTCCCGATCTACGGGTTCAGTCAGTGACCAATAGACATGCCAGCCACGCCCAGAGTTGACGATGGTTGGTTTAGGTAGATTGAGGGTGGAGCACAACAGCTTGAGTGCTCCCATTCCAGCACGCTGATCGATATAGCCCTTGACCCGACCGCGAGGATCGGGGATGGCTTTGGTTGGGCCGCAGTCAATATCCAAAAAGAACGCTTGCATCGCATCACAGTTTGTGGCTTTGCGGTTCTCATCGGTTTTGAATTTACCCAAGGCAAAGAAAGCGTCGTGCTTAATCTTCACCAGTTGTTCGCCCCGTTCCTGCACTTCTTCGAGTGTCTTGTAGAACTTCTGGGACCGTATGTCTCCTTGGTACAACCCAAGAACGCAGTACCAGCCATTTGTTTGCGGTACTACTCTTCTTAGCAGTTCGATGTCCGTCATAGTCGTCCGTATGCACGTCAAATAAATAGGGGGTGGCAGGGGCTGACGGGCACCCCGTTCGTTCCGTCGAACTAGCCACCCCCGAACCTTTACAGCCCGAGAATTTCTTTAATGCGCGGGATGTGTTGCGGACCGGGTTCGTGCTTACCGAGGAACCAGTTGTAAAGTGTCTGACGACTCACATCGAACTCATTCGATAGCGCAGCTACCGGAATGTTGTTTTGGATGCAGTACCGCCCGAACTTTACCCCGAGGCTCTTCGAGTTGGCTGACCTGTTGGACCGCTGCATATACAGCGTATAGCCGATCATCAGTCATCACCCCATTCATCAACGAGTGTTCCCAAACCACTGTCCTTGGGAGCCGGAGCTTCCACAGGTTTAGCCTTGGGAGCGGCAGGTGCAGTGGCCTTGGGCGCAGTTTCCGCAGCCTTGATCTTGGCAGCGGCAGAACCAGCAGGTGCAACCAGCTTGGGCATCTCAGCGGTGGCAGCGGTCTCACCTTTCTTCTTGAAGCTCATTTTGCTGGCGTTGACAGCGGCGGTAGTTTGGCCCTGTTCAATCACGAGGTTGTGCGCGTCAACGTCAAGGAATTCCACGTTGCTGAAGTACAGCTTGGGCACATCGCTGTCAGTATCGAACGTCAGGCGCGTGATCAACATGTTCAGGTTAAAACCGGAGTTGCCGACGTAGCGTGCGTACTGGAGGAACGGCATGTGCTCCATGTCGCCCGCGCCGAACAAGGACAGCGAAGGGATAACCAACTGATACACATCGCCACCCGGGTTGTTGGCCAGTACGACAGCAATACGCTGAGAGAAGCGGCATGCAGTCTTGGAGCCGCCAGCAGAACCTTTGATAGCCTTGGGGCAGTCCTTGCAGTTGGTAGCTTGTGGAGTCTCAACTTCGGCATCAGGGTGTTCGCCGTTGCTAGACCAGCAGTCGGGGATAGAAGTCTCTTCGGCGCTGTATGCACCAGCGTGAAAAGTTTTCTGCACCGTGGTCGAACCGTTGACCACGATCACGTCGAGGTGTGGGTCGGTGTTCTTGGCGACTTCTTTACCGCCATCGACCAGACGGAAAACACGGCCCCGCAAAGAAATGCGTTTGACGGTTCCGCCCGCTGCGGTAAACGCTTTGGTGAAATCGTCGAGCTTGACGTTTTGCAGGTGGGTAGGCAGGTTGCCTTTGAAGGTTTGGATTTCTGCGGACATATTCATTCTCCTTGGTTTTTGCGGCGTACCGTCACCGCGTAGCGACTATCAACATTCAACCCGGCAGGGTACTCGTCGGGATGTTCTTCTAGGAAATCTTTCATGTTGCCGTTGTGCACGCGCTTCTCAAGCAAAGCGTAGGCTTTGTGCTTGTCGATGAGCTTGTACACGGCGTCCCAGTTTGTGGGCATGTAGCGTCTGCGAACCGAACGCATGATCACGGCACTGTTGGTGCTCATGCTGTTGCTGTTTGCTTCGTTGAGGGTGTCGAGCAGTTGCGCTTCGATTTCGGCCATAGCTTTTTCAAGCTCACCGTCTTCGGAGAGAAACCGCTCTTTGAGAAGTTCGCGCTTCTGACGAAGGCGAAGGTACTGCTGGGACAGATCGTCCATATCGATCATGATGGCTCCTTGGTTGAAGGGATTTTTATTGTAGTGGCATTTTAGACTTTGTCAAGCCTCTGCCATCTCTTTTTTGTAGAGGTCCACAAGTTTTTCGTGGGTATTGATGTTTCCTTGCAACATGCTGTACAGGCGGTTCTCAACAGGACTGCCTTGTATGTGCACGATTGTCATCGGGTTGCGCTGACCGGGGCGGTCAATACGAGCGTTGGCTTGCAAGTACGTCTCTGTTGACGTAACAGGAGCGTACCAGATGATGACGTTGGCGGCAGTCAGTGTTACCCCGTGGGCGGCAGACGAAGGTTGAATGACAAGCACCTTGATGTCCGGCTTCTCTTGGAAGTTTTTGAACACCTCGGTTCTCTTGTGGACTGAGACATCACCGTGGATGACATCGTTGGCGATGCCCGCTTTGGTCAGGTGTTGCGACAACAAATCAATGGTGTGCCTGAACGGTACAAACACAAGTACTTTGTGGCTGGCTTCGTCAATCACCTCTTCCACGACACGCAGTCGGTCGGAGACGTCAAAGCGTATCACAGCACCAGTGTCTGTATATACAGCACCTCCAGAAATCTGCAGCAGTTTGTTCATCTTGGCGGCTGCATTAACCGCGCTGACTTCTTCACCGCCGCTTTCGAGAAGCAGTTGGTCTTTGAGTTCCTTGTAGTATTTTTTCTGCTCAGACGACAAAACGGCCATGCGTGTGACATGCGTCACATCAGGCAGGTCTAGGCACTCGGCCTTGGTGTACCGGATGGCTGGCTGCAGCATATCGAACACAACCTTTTCGGACTCTGGGCGAGCCTCCCAGCGATACATGCTGAACTGCTGCATGACTGATTGACGATAGTCACCGAAGAAGCGCGGTGCGCGTGTGGGCACGCACAAACGACCGAGACCGTAAGCGTCAAGCGGAGACTGAGCTGCTGGCGTACCCGTGAGCATCCACAACCATGTGGCATCCTGCACTATTTTGCGCATGAGTTTCCACCGCTTGGTCTGCACGTTTTTGTATGCGTTGGCTTCGTCAACCACGATCAAGTCAAACGGGCTATCTTTAAGCATGTACTCGGAGATCGAGGGGATGCCGTCATAGTTGATGATGACAAACTCTGCGTTACCGCTTGCAATCTTCTTGCGCTTATCGGCGGAGCCATACGCTACGTCCACGGTGCGATGCACAGCGAACTTGAACAGGTCTTGCTGCCATGCGGACTGCATGATGGACAGCGGGCACACAATTAGAACGCGTTTGATTGCGCCCATGTGCATCAGGTAGTCTGCCGCCCAGATGACCGAAGCGGTCTTACCTGTACCCTGTTCGTTAAAACAGAACGCGCGTTGACGCAGCGACAAGAACGACGCTGTTTCTTTTTGGTGATCGAACGGATTGATACCAAGGGGGCGGGGCCACTTGTAGTCCCGCTTAATGGTGGACGGTACGTTCTTCACATTCAGTTTGCTGAGTGTCACGGCTTCGTTGAAACCCCAACGTACGGCAACCTCGTAGCGACCATCACCATAATTGTTGACGATCTTGCTTTTCTGGATCGTCTCAGTGATACGAGCCGGAAAGCGGGTCTTTATGACCAGTGTGTGATCAGCAAGGATTTGCATTACTTCATGGAACCGTCAGAGTTTCTTTTGAAAGATCGGTTCTTGGACGGAGCTTCAAGTTTGACGCCGTCTTTGTTCGATCCACCTTTGCTTAAAGCTTTGACATGGGCAACATCTTTACCCTCGCGGCTGACGCCTTTCTTATCCAACGCCCGCCTTGCCCGCTGACGCTCTAACTTGTCGGGGATTTCCCCACGCTCAAGTTGCTGCTGATACTCTTTTTTGTACGGACGAGATTTGTTTACGTAAGGCATTTTGCTGTTCCTTCATCAAAGTGAGAGTGGTGTACAGGATACGGGCTTCAACTATCACCGCAAGGGTGTCGGTTTGAGCATCCGTAAAATTGTTTTCTAACAGGCTATTGTGCATTTCCTTGAGCAGTTTTTCAATCCGCATCATGGGCATAGCGTAGTCAATTAACGTGCTCATAGCCGTGCCTCTGGTTGGTTAATCATTGTTTTCTCCTTCGTTTGGTTTCAGGTCGTGGGCAATTTTCAGGGGGGATAACTACGCACCATATGGCGCTTGGCATTCCTTTGCCGCCGAAGCGGGTCCAGCGGTCAATGTAGGCGTCAGGCATGGTCTCCAGCATCCTGCGGACGTTGCTGGGTTCTCGGTCCACGGTGTTGGCTATTGTGCCAACGTCCATGCCGTCAGGGTTGTCGCGTAGTAGTTTGCGCACAGCGTGCGTTGCAAATGTTCTCATCTCTCGTGCTTGTTGGCTGATGGTTTGATCAAAGGCTTGGCGCGTGTGTATATACCGAACTGCTTGTAGGCTACCAAGTTCTGCTCAAGCGTCAGCTCTTCGTTTATGGCAACGCCCTTGGCACGGAACATCACATCTTTCATGAAGATGCTCGGCCTTGGGTTGTGCATCCAGTGGAACGGCACATCGGGGTGGCATTTACATTTCATTTGAATGTCACCATAAAAGCGCCGCATCGGGCGCACTTGTACAGCGGTTTGTCTTCGACAGGTATCCAGCGATGTTTGCATTTAGTCATCGTCATTTGCGTTCTCCAGCGATTCGTTAATCAGTTGTTGCTTCACAATCTCCAGCACCCCAATGACGGTGCTCATGTACAGCGCCTCGTCAAACTCATGGATGTCTTCAAGCAGTCGGTCAACAAGTGCTTGGGCTAGTTTTCCTTGGTTCAGGTTCATGTCTTCTGCTCCTTTTGCGGGTAGTAGTACGTTGTGTATGGCAAGTCAGTGCGCCAGTCTGATGCCATGCCGCCAAGATCAAACAAACAAAACCGCGCTCGGTCATGGTGCGCAGGCCATACAAACCAAGGGTAGTTACGCGCACCGAGGTACTGTCTCAAGTACTCACGCGATTGCTGGAGTCGGTTCATGTCTTCTGCTCCCGTATCCACACAGCAAAGCTGGCGGCAGTGTCACCGAACGGCATGAGCGCGATCTTGTCAGCAATCTCGTCCAGCGTTGCGTTGCGGGAATCAGCACGAAAAAGCTCGGCAAACTTCACGACGGCTGGGTCGTACCAATTAAAGTCATGGTGCGGGTTATTACTGGCAATCTTCCACATGTGCTCAATTTTTCTGATTTCGTCACGGGTCATGTGTTGCTCCTTGCTCGAATCAAATCAGCAGCTTGGTACGGTTCAGCCGTTTCTGCAATCTGAGCACACGCCTCACGCTCGTCAGCACGGACAAGCTCGGCAAAGTGCTCAATATCACCA
>Ga0315903_10004738_pt1 | contig 18024 bp, 16 predicted proteins | sample LakEriMetagenome_7_FD_203524 | JGI IMG/M metagenome (GOLD analysis project Ga0315903, IMG submission 203524) | Freshwater fungal communities from buoy surface, Lake Erie, Ohio, United States - Buoy 2 MA119 | ecosystem: Environmental > Aquatic > Freshwater > Lake | place: USA: Lake Erie, Ohio...
ATTTGAGGTAGTAGCTAATCTGCTCTTTTTAATTGCCATTACCAATTTAGAGTTAAGTAAGGTGGGGGTCTTTATGGCATCTGCCCCTGCCCTATCTGCCTTAATTGCGATTAAATTACTAAAACAGCGCCCTTCCCTTGCCAACTGGTTAGGAATTGCTGCCACCTCATCGGCGCTGGCGTTGATTGCGTTGAATTAGCCAAAAGATTGCCTAATTCAGAATTTCTAGAATTACTGATCAAGGGTTAATTTAAGTCGAACGACTGAATCAAATTTGAGGTTTTGAACCTTATCCAGGCTTAACTACGCAGCGTAGTTTTTTGCATTGATTAGTGTCGGTATGCTCCTATACGGTTACTCTCCGTAACAAAAGGAGAACCGTGTCATCTGCGCTTGCTTTCCCATTTAAAGTTGGCCAACCTTTCAAGAGAAATGAACTTCATAAAATTGTAGGTGGATCGTTCAGACAAGGTATGACTTCGTGTTTAAAGAAAAATGCATTCCTTCTCTTTCATGATAAGAAATCTGGAATTGAGTTTGGTTATGATAAATGGGAGGGTCTGCAAGTTGATGGAACATTTGCATACACTGGTCAAGGAATTCAAGGAAATCAGAAATTAACTAGAGGAAACTCAGCGCTTATCAAGGCGCATGAATCTGCCAAACCAATTTACTTAATTGAATCGAATGCGGGGATTTGTGAGTTCATGGGTGAATACGCCTTAGGAGAGCCATATTACGATATAAAAAAAGCATTGGACATAAAGAAAAACCTTAGAGAAGTTTTTGTGTTCAACTTGATACCAGTTTCTAAAGGGAAATTGCCAGCAACCCACAAATATGATGATTTGAAATTAGCTGGAATAAACTCACTTTGGATTGCCCCAAACGATTCTGAAGTTTTCTCGAAAGGCAAAGTTTTTTCGGAACGAAATATAAAACGGATAGAGCATGGTTTACAGAAAAGATTTGGAGAATATCTGATTTCGCGAGGTCATACTGTACAGAAATATCAATTCAAATTTGAAAACACTAAAGGATTGTTGGAGCCAGACTTTTGGATTGAATCTCTGCAATTAGTAGTTGAAGCAAAAGCTTCAAGTGCTCGAGAATATGTAAGAACTGGTATCGGTCAAGTGCTGGACTACGCAAATCTATCAAGAATTAATACGACAAATTTCAAACCTGCGTTGCTTTTGCCAAACAAACCGTCACAAGATTTATGCAAATTGATATATGAGCTCGGCATCTTGCTAATAATTGAATCTGAAACTAGTTTTGAATTTTATGAAGGCATTAACAATGACATTTTATTTGAGCTTGACTCCATATAAAATTCAATGCATATGAAGATTCAGTGGACACCTCGTTTCAAGTCGCAGCTTGATAGGTATACAGGGGTTCAGGAGATGGTAATAAACAGAACTGCTGAACTAATCCGCAAAGTTGAATCTAATCCAACTACATGGCATAGATACGAAGAGAAATTAAAAGATGACTCATTTGGATCAGTACAGGCCTATAAAACTGCAGTCACAAGCGGAGACCGATTAGTATTTGTTATAAAAAAAAATGAAATAATCTTGGTAGATATTGGTAAGCATGAAGTTATGGACGATTACGCAAGAATGTCTAGAAGTGCACGCAACAAGGATATTTCCTCTAGTCACGATGTGGATTCGTGGTTTGCAAATAAACTAAGCAGAAAATTATTGGAAAAGTCCTCAGCAAGAAGTAAGCCAAGTCCAGGACAACAAAAAGTGGATATATCTGAAATTATGAGTGAAGAGATTCAGGGTGACGAATTTCGATACACTTTTGATGAAGAACTTAATGAAAAATGGGTTTTATTCCTAGACGAACAGCAATCAAATATAGCCAATGATATCTATAAAGACTTAGAGCTACCGGAAGACAATATTAAAATACATTATATTTTAGGTGGACCGGGGACCGGAAAAACTATTGTCCTATTAAATATTGCTATTCGATTGGAAAATGCTGGCAAGGCAGTCTCGTTTCAATTATCTCAAGGTGTACTAAAGTATTTAAATTCAGGATCTACAAAAGTACCAGGTGCAAATCTTGGTCCAGGCCCAGGAGTTGTATTACTTATTGATGATCCGGCTGATTTACAGAGCATGAATGGAATTATCCGACAAGCAAAAAGTAGTAAATGCAGGGCGGTTGTTATTGCACTTGACCCACTTCAATGGCATGAAAAAGATATGCCAGAAACTTTTGAAAAAATATGGAGTAATTATGAGAATACAACTCATAAATTGGATGTTTGTTACCGTCAATCAGCCGGGGTCGCAAAAAAGCAATTAAAATTATTTACACTTTTGCTTGGTAAAAACTCACGATTTCTTATTGAAGAAAAACAAAAACAAGAACGAGTTGATATTGCTCCATACTTAAACCTTTCACTTGATATGACATTTGTCGATGAAGCTGGTCGTTATAAACTTTACTTAACAGACACTCAATCCAACTTTATTAAAGAAATTGAAAGATTTAGGAAGAGGGAATATATATGGAAGCACACACATCCAATAGCTTTTATATATCACGATGATTTACCTAAAGATGTAAAAGATTATGCGAAGAAATACTCACAAGGTTTAAATAGAATTGAATTTAGTTATAGCGACTATAAAAAAACTAGAGGAGTTGAATATCAAGAGCTATTTTTGTTTTTAGATCGTGAGTTCTGGGAGAAAATTAATGATGGTCAGCAAGGCCTTAAGACAACGGATTGGCAACAAATTGCATGCCTACACACTTTATTTAGCCGGCCCAAAGATGGACTTGTTTTTTTCATTATCTAAGACTAATTATCGATCAGAGGAACCCAAGGGTTAAATTTATTTGTCTCGTTGATATCATTAAAATTACATTTCCATTGTACTTCTAAGATTTGCTGTTTGTTGAAATTAGGTAAGGGTATGCTTTCTGAATCAATGAATTTGAAGCTTCTCACTGTTTGATTGTAATCAAATTTAATTTTTGCTTTCTCTATCTCATAATACGACAATTTTTCGTATAATTGTTCGATTTCCGTGTCAGAAATACTTTGCTTTATGTAATTTAAAAGATCTAGTAATGTGAATCCGGAATTATCCTCGGGTGCATATATGCTCAAATAAAATAGATTCTCTTCTGGCTCATTTAATGACTGAGTGCTCCTTAGCCAGTGGACTCTAGTGGGCCTTGTGCTTGTTTTAACTTCAAGTCGTGAACTGTTATATGAAAAATCAAACGTTGAGCTAGGTGTTGAATGCCATCCCGAAATTAGATTTCTGCTATTTTTACTTGCCGCAATAAAAGAAAGCTCGCCAAAAAGGCCAATTTCAATCTCTCGAGACATGCCTAGCTTTGGAAATTTTGTTAAATAATCTTCAAAACCTTGAGCGGCATCTGTGGCCTTACTTGTTTCTGGATAGCTTCTATTAAATTCATATATTCCAGAAAAAACAGCCGAGATTGCTTTTAGTTCCTCGTCGTTGGTAACTAGAAAACTCAAAATAAAAGCTGGTGAAATCGTACCTTTTGAACCTTGATTAATATCTTGCATAATTTCCAATTTAGCTCTGCCACTACTAAATCCACTAACTTGTCCGTATTGTTTACAACCTAAGAAGACTAATCCTTCTTTGGTGTAACCAAGGACAACATTGTTTGTTGAATCATGTTTTATCACAGTCAGATCTGAATCTATTAATTTATGTTCAATGCTAAGTGTTTCGTAAATATCGCCAGCCTCCCAGCCACTAGACTTCATATACTCTCCCAGCTTCTTTATTAACGTAAAACTCAGACTTAGAGTCTGGTATCCAACCGATTAGACTCAAACCTCTTCCAACTCCTCTTCCCTTGGAATTTCTTGAGCCTGGTCCCGCTGTTTGAGTATTGGGATTTAAAAGTTCATACATTCTACATTGAATCAATACTTTATCAGAATATTTCTTTTGCATATTTCGTTCTGAACCACCAACAATAGCTTTTGCTTCTGACCGATCAAATACATCCAGATTCCTCCGGTCAAGCCAGTCGCTTGAATTGCATGTACTACTTAAAGTTCGCTCAGCTAAATTCTCTACTTCATCATAATTATCTATAAACTCTTCTCCAGAGTTATACTTATTTATAACAGCATCTACTGATAACAAAAACTCCAAATCTGCTAAACCTTTTTCAGAAGTTGGATAACCCATTAATTCAACAAGTGCACTAAATTCAACTCTTTCATCGTCGGCCAGGTTCCATTTTTTAAGTAGTTCTTTGGCATCTTCATAAGTAAATGAGTACAAAGTCGCTTTTATTTTTGAATTTTCAGAATCTAATTCATAATGGTCAAATACTGATAATTTATGAGTCATATCAATAATTGCATTTAAATTATTGACAAAATAGTTTGGATTTGCAATTTTTGATAAACTAAAAAACCCAGAACTACTTGTTGTATCCCTTAATGCAATTTCTCCACTAAGCACACTATTCCTAGTTGGACTAAATCTGGTCGTTGAGGGTGCAATAAATCGTAAAACGGGAGGATTTGTTTTCAAGTTTCTATTTTGTTTGTCCCAGCGAAGGGTTCTTTGGCGGAATGGCTCATCAATAATAACTGCATCTCTATACCCATTGATAATGTCTTCATCCGCATATATTTGTAATGTGTCTAAATATGAGTTTCGGTATCCACAAAAACGCATTTGTTGAATAGCTGTGTCGAAAATTGGATTATTTGGGTTTCTTAGAAATAATGTTATTACAAGATGAGGTATCGATAAACCTCTACCTAATATGTCGCCACCTATTAATACCCATGCTTCAGCAGAATTCCATTGCTCAGGTTTAATCGGAACAAGTGGCTCTGAAATACCTTGATTAGAAACTTCTTTTCGTTGCTTATAATTTACAAGTTTAATTTTCAACCTATTTGTATCATTTAAGAGTCGTATAACGTAATCCCAGCAATCAGTTTTTTGTTTATCATTTTCCAAGAATTTCTTTGTGCTTGTAGAAAACCTTTCAGCCACTTTTAGGTAGGCAGGTTTAAAAAAAGTGTTAATAAATTGTTCTTGATCCTCCTCGGACTCCATATATTTTCTAAAATCTCGCAAGCAGCTATCCATAGTTTCTTTGTAGTCCTCGTGATCAGCATTTCTACCAGATGGGTGAATCAAAAATTGAACAGAATTTTCTTCACACTTACCATTATGATTCAAATCTTCTCCGTGAAATATATTTGAGTGTTTATTATGTAGCCAGCTTAAAACTAAAAATTGAATAAAACAAAATTCCATAGTGCTTAAATTTTCATTTGAAGTAACACTTCTATCACTATGATCAAGTTTAATGAGGATCTTCCCATTTCGAACTATGTCACCAATACTTGTATACCCATCGCCAGCAGGTACAACTGAACAATATTCTGGCTGTAATGGCCCATAAAGATCACCATGCATAAGTGCTTGGGGAGTTGCGGTATATGCAAGATAAATGTGTTTTCCATTAATTTGATCTCGGATTGCATTAATCCTGTTATGGATAGTAGTTCTGGTACTTAAATCGTCAGCCAGTGAAACATCAAACTCAACTTGACTACGCGTGCTTGCAGTAGAGTCTACGGAAGCTTGGTCCGCTTCATCATCCAAGATAATTACGTTGATAGGTAAATTAATTCGAACATTCAATTCTTCAATCATAGTTCGAACAGCCGATAATCTTGCAGAAGATTTAATCAAGGTGACGACTGGAATGGGTTTATCATCTGGGCTCGATATACGGCTATATACAGCTTCTTGTAACTGATCGACAATTGGACCTGTTGCTAAGCGCGATTCCGTAGGTGATGGAATAACACTTGCTGTATTAGCTGGCAATTTAGTTTTTAATCTTTCAACAGTTTGTTGACCTAAATCAGTATTAGCTCCTGTAAAAACTATAGCGAGATGAATCTTATTATCCTTAGCCCAGCAAATATTTGCTAATAAATGACCAGTTTTTCCGCTCTGCACATTTCCGAACACTAAGTTAACAACTGATTCTTCTTCACCATTAAGAAAGTCAGTCAAACGGGCAAAGTGTCTTTCTAAATTTTCATAATACACTTCTCTACCCTTTACGACAGAGCTATCTGAGTTGTCTGTTTTTACGAGAATTGAAACTAAGTATTTTTCTAGCGAACTACTTACTGATTTATTTGGTTTATATCTTTTTACAAATGCTCCCCATGTATTTTCGGCCACTCTAAATATCTTTCCTTTGAACTAAACGAGATAATGTTGAATCAACAATCTCATTTATTTTCTTCTTATATGCAGCTTTGTCATTTCTTAGAGGTAAAAAAACTTCTGGGATTGACATCAAATAAATTAATTGGATAACCGCTTCGCGTACATCTGGATTTCCCCATTGTAGCTTGCGAATAAATGGATGGCCGATATTAATTCTAATCTGATGATGAAATTTAGAAATTGTTTCAAGATCAAAGAGGTCAAACTCTGAATTGTCAATAAAAATTGGCTCAAAATTATGTACGTGGCCACTTGAATCTGGAATTTCAACTTGATTATTACTTGTCACAAATTCTTCTTGTGGTGCATTTTTTAATGCTCTTAAATTGTTTATGCTTTCTGAAATTTTACTTTGATCAACATCGTCATCCAAATGCTTAATTGCTTCGCCATGAACACTTGTATTAAAGAATGTGGAAATACTTGCAACCTCTTCAACTTCAAACTCAGTTGCGTTAGGTTGTTGGTCATGTTTCTTTTGCTTATTAAGAAATCTCCTGGGAGCATAATTCTCAGCCATTGCCCACATATTGAAATCTTTATCTTTTAGAAACTCAATCAGAGCTGAAACGAATTCAAACTCTTCGTCAGTTCCCCATTTGATTGAATCCGTACTCGATGTTTTACCCAAATCACTAATATCAAAACTGCCAGTAAATCTTTGCCATCTGTAGCTTCCTTCTTGGCCAAAGATTCGTGGTGGACGATAGTATTCTCTAGCATCTCTGATATCCTGCTGACTGATCTCTTCGCTTGAATCTATTGCACCGATTCCGCCCATGCCTTTACCTTTATAGTGGAGCATAAAACCACTTAAATCTCGACTCATTGTTTCTAATAGTCCGACTTTACCGAAAATAAGCGGCCCAGATTTTAACTCGTAGCTAAATTCTCTTTCCCATTTAAGTGGTACTTGTCCTTCTGGACCTTCTTTATCCGGCCAATATGGTTCATTTAAAATTGCAGGGTCATTAAACTTAAGTGGTTTACCATTGAATCTAATAACAACTTTCTTATCACTTGAGTTTAAATATATTCTGTACATTGAAGCGAGTAACATTTTTAATTTAGCAACTCCAGTACCGCGTGGAAGTTTCTCTTGATTTATTTTAGAGAGTGTTATTTTAGTGCCGGGTTTAGTTTGTTGAGGTATTTCGATTACTTTAGTTAATGCACTTTTAGTTTTTTGAATAACATCTAGGTCGACAACAACTTCGAATCCAGTGTCTGATTCTAGTGGCCATGTTTTTATATTCAAATTTCTGCCCATCCAAAAAGATGACATCTTCATGCCAACGCCATGAACAGATAGCAAAGACCTATCCTTTGGAGGTTCTCCTGCGCGTAGGGCTCTCTGCATATCATCTCGTGCAATTCCAGCTGCATTATCAATAATAATTAATGTCTTATTATCATTATCGAAATCTATGTCGATATTTAATGAATATCTATTATTATATTTTTTATTCAATTCATCCCAATTAAGAAATGCACTGGTAATAGAATTGTCAATAAATTCACCTATGGCAAACCAATGCGTATATGAAGCTATCTGGTATAGCTCGTAAGTTGTAACGCTTGGCGTGATATCAATATCAAAACTATCAGACATAATACCTCCTCATAGGATCATAACTAATTTAACTGCAACTGGCTATAGGAAGCAAAAAAGTTCTTTGGCAAAATTGAGCTCTTCTTTATTGGCCCAAGTAACGTTTTAGCCCAAGGAAGTTTCAAAGTTTCGGCCCTGTTTATTAGAGCATGAAATACTAAACGTGCTGATGCGGGATGAACAGCATTACCAATTTGTTTAAGAGAGAGAGAATCCCGTTGATCATAAAAGTCAAAATCTCTATTAAACCCTTGAAGTAAGCATGCCTCTTTAACTGTTATTTCACGCTTCTCCCATCCCAGTACAGGAGTTTGGGTTAAAGCAACGAAAGCTGGAACATAATTTGGTTCTTTGCAGCGGATGCCACTTGGTCTAAATTGAATCAGACATTTATATATATCTTCCTGATTACGCCCTTGCCATTCAAATTTTCTGTTTGAAGTTATATGAGAAGATAGATCATGTTTCTTTCTCCATGTGTTAATCCACTTCGAATTCTCTTCATAAATTTCAATATTTCGTAAAATAAACTGCCTCTTCCAATCAGGAACTGATTTAGGAATTTTGATATTTTTACGTATATCCCAGTAATCACTCCATAATGGCAATCCAGGTGGATTAGAATTATTAAAATCCCTATAAGTATTTAGAAATTCATTCCACATCTTTAAAGCATTAATTCTTTCTCTACTTATCTTAGTAATTTCATTGTCAGAATTTGCCATGTATTCATTTAATGTCTTGTTGATATCCCAAATTATTTCTCCATATTTCTTAAATGGTTGCCTTGGAAGTAATGGTCCTAAGTCACTCAATTCTTTAGCCCGTGTTTCGCCAACTTTAACTGCGCCTATAAACACTCTGTCTCTATGCTGAGGTGTCCCTCCAAATCGAGTTGGTATTTCATGTGGCGATAAAATAGTGGGTTCATCGCTCACAGCATATCCAAGTTTTCTTAGTAACTTGATTATTATCAAATAATCTTTGTAATGCTTTGGGCCAACTAAGTTTCTAACATTTTCCAAGAGAATTATTTTAGGTTTTTTTTCTTCTATAATTTGAAGAATATTATAAAAAAGAGTTCCCCGTGCTTCGTTTACGCCAAGTTGGTGTCCAGATTTTGAAAATGGTTGACAAGGGAAGCCCGCAGTAAGAACATCATGATTTGGAATGTACTTATTCACATTTTTTGTTAATTCCTTAATATCGCCTGAAACAGATATATCACTATTCTTTAACCAATTTTTTGAATAAACGCTTGAGGCAGCAGAATCAATTTCTGAAACGAAAACACATTCTCCGCCAATTGGGTCCATTGCAGCATGGAATCCACCTATCCCAGCAAAAAGGTCAATAAAAGTAAATGCCATCAGTCAAGCTTACTAAGTAACTGTCTGATTTTCAGACACCAGGCTGCTAGGACCACGTTTTGCTGCCCCTCAGCCCAATAGATATATTTATCGCTCATAAATTAAAACAAATCAAGCTGAGATGCATCCATGGATTGCTTACCCATTAATTCTCGCAATTTATCAATCATGTTCTCTTCCTTGTATCTCGAATTTAAAGTCAAAAAAATTGCAGCAGACCTAGCTTGGCAGTTATAAGCTTTTCCTTTTTTATATATTAAGGATGTTTGACTAAAGACTATATCTGTAAAACCATCATATTCGATCAGTGAATGTCGATTTGGAAAAGCAAGTAAACTCCTAATATATAGATAGTCATAAAAGTTTGGGGCCTTTGTAACTGGGAAAGCTTCGCCCTCGAAGCGAAAGCCTAATAGTAATCCAGAACTCTTAAGCCGACTGTCGGTCTTAGCATCAACCGAATTAGATTTAAGCAAATCTAAATATGGCCCCCCTTTTTCAAAAACTTTAGAAGCCTGATAAGTAGATTCTACAGAATAATTCTTGCCTTCAAACGGCAAATTGAAAGCACTAAGCGAAATACCTAATATTTCTTCTGATCTTGTTGATATTTCAAGGATTCTAGCCGATCCAATTTGCTGCAATGCGGCTTCGTGTAAATTCCTAATAGACTTTTTTGCCTGGCTAATTGCTACTCCTGGGATCCATTCAAAAGTAACTAACTTCTCTGAAAATAACTCACTATCCGAATTGATATTCGGTAAAAATACAATTCTAGTCGCCATTAAATATCATCCCAACTTAAGCTAAATCTTCTGCCATCAAATTTTTGATTTACATCCTTCTTATAGAAATAATTATGTTTACACTCAAATTCGATATCTAAATGTGCATAATCTTTGTAAATCTTATTATATACATCTACAAATGATTCAATCATGGGTCCTGGGAAATGTATTTTTCTGATCCTGTCTGCATTAATTTTGTTAAAAAAAATTAGCTCAGATTGTAAATCTGTCGGAACATATTTTAGTACCGCTTGCTCATTGCGTAATGACTCATTAAGAAACATTCGACTTAAACCTAAGCTTCCTACATATTTTTCGGGACTCAGTTCTGCGTCTTTTTTTAAATCAGTTCTGGCTGAATTTCCTGGAAAAGCTGCAAAGTGTTGAAGCAGTAGGGTATTTTCGCTTATCTCAAGTATTGCGTAATTCTTTATTTCCAATCCAGTCTTGTTATTCAACATCCATACATTTGGAGAAGCCATTGAGCAACATACACCTTGATAAATCTCATCAAGTCTTTGCTTATCCGTTACGTAGTGTGGTATTCCTTCTTTTTTTAGATCATAAACACTCTTTAATCCCTCTGAAAGTATGGAAACTAAATTGGTTATGTGTGTAAAATGAAGAATATTAGTGATATTTTTTCGATTAAGAGTGTCTATTATTTTCGATTTATTCCTAGCAAATTTTTGATTCGCTATTTCCTCTAATTTTATTGAATAATTGGTTAGTTCCATGGTTTGATTTTATAGTTGTATTCGAACTTTATCGACTGTTAGAAACAAATTTGAACAACTTCGCCATAAGCCTGTCATATTATATGACAGCGTATCTTGATTTTGAAAATCTGTTTGCAGTAGATAGAACAGATGGTTTTTAAGCTATTTAGGCCAGTACCTTTTGATTTCAGGAATTTAATTGGTTATTCCCCCGCCTTCCAAAACACATCCCCATCACACTCCATAATCTTCACGCAGAGCGCGTTTAAAGACATTGCGCCATTGTATTGCTCATCTATTTGGCCAAAGGTATTTGTGCCGACCACATTTCCTTCATTATCAATTAGTGGACCACCACTATTGCCACGAGATAGCGGTGCAGTTATCAGGATCTCAAACTGAGTGCCATTTAAAACATTACCAAAGGCAACAGAGCCTTCATAACCATCAGCACTTCCAATAGCTGCCACCCAGTAACCTGCATAAGGTTCATACTCAGATAGCTTTAATGGAGTTACCTCAAGGGCGGAGGCAATGGATGCTAAATCATTCTCCTCATCCCAGTTATCAATTACCGCCTGATACTCCTTGCCAAAAAGAGCTAAGACTGTGACCTTTCCCTTGCCATCTAAGCACTCATCAATTACATGGTAATTAGTAATTAAGGTTGTTGGGTATCTCTTACCTTGCTCATTTTCAAGATCTATTGCCCAACCAGAGCCAAAGCTACCTTTGTTTTTAGGATCATTTGGACGACAAAAAATTGTGACTGTGGAATCTTGAACATTGGTAATTAGTTTTTCAATGTTTCGAGGTGGCACATACCCATCACCTCTTGGATCACTTAGATAGAACTGTTGAGCAGGTGCCCAGGTGAGAATAAATGCACCGAGTGCAAATGGAAGTGCAATGATGGTTGCAAATGCTGTGATCTTCTGAGCTATGTTGTTTTCCATAGTTATAACCTACTCACGTCCTGTGTGATTCTTCAGAGTTGGCAGTGAAGGCGCTTCTGTATTTACCTGTTTTAAGAAGTAATTCTTAGAAACATCCAATACCTGCCACTCTCGATTAACCTCTGCCCACTTATCAAGGTGAATATCATTGGCAAACAACTCTGCCTCATCAGAATCTTGGGCTTGCATGATTATCTGAAAATCTATGGTTAATCTTCCTGTAACTCTATATCTATTCTCTTTTGGCTCCATGGGAGGATCCTGCCCCCCACCACTGACAGTGACGGTTAGGCATCTAAATCTGGGCCGTCATACATCTCATAAGGCATATTGCTATCCTCTTTAATCACCGTCTGTTTGCCAGCTGAATCGATTGCAAGTGCCCTCCCATAATCTAATAAGCCACATATCTGGTGTTTTTTATACAAAACCCAAATTCTCTTGGAGATTGATATGTGGTTAAACCGCTGCTCTAATTGCGATTTGGATTCCTCCGACAAATATTCCCATTCAATAAAATCATCAACATCAATCTCAGCATTACCAATTAGTGCTCTTGACAGCCAGACATATGCATTTGAACTCGCGCTTGGCCCAGCACGCTCTGATTCACCTTCAGTGCCTCGAAGTCGCTTTGAGGTTTTCAGAATTCCTAATTTGATCGCTGATGACCAGTCAAATCGGCCTGCCATCTCAGAATGCACAAAGATGCCACCATTCAGATTCAGCTCCATATCCAGTCCCTTGAACAACTTGATTCGTACGCAGTCATATTGCCCACCGCCCGGGAAGGTGCGGCTTACTGTTGCTGAGTGAGATTTTCGTTCTATATCTGTAGCAAGCAACATAGCCCACGCCATTTTTTGATTGCGTGTTAGTTCAGAATCTTGAACTACAGACCAATCACTGGATGTATAGATTTTATACACATTAGTGAAAAGTAACTCCTCTAACTCATCAGGCTGTATTTCGTAAAAAGCTGCTGCTTCATGAAATTTCTTTATGAGTTCAACATATTTTGCTGCTTTCAGATTGGAAATTGCTATGTTGCCTAACCCACCATTATTTATTGCTGTGCTGATCAAGCTATCAACTATTAACGGGTAATTCTCCATTTTCTTCGAGGCGGCAAAATAAAGGAATTTACTACCAAATGCACATCCAAGTCCATCTGGTCCGTTTTCAATTAAGTGCTCATAAGCACTGATTAGATCACCGTTATTTAGCGCTTCGACAGTTTTCTTTAGAGAACTTTTAAATGCCTTGTCCTCAATAATTTTGTTTGATCGAAAACGACCATAGCCACGAAAGCCAAATCCCCAAATCATTACCACTAAAAATGCTACTTCCAGATCACCCTTAGCTAAGCAACTGCTTACTACTCCATGGACAGTATTTCGATCAAGAAGTCCAAGATTTTTCTTTTTTAGCTCGGTAAAAAATTCTTGATGCTCAGGAAACTCCTTTGCCCAACTTGCAAGATTCCAGTCAATACCGCCTTGACGTGGCTTTCCTAGAATTTTCCACTCTTGTACTTGCACCGCAATATCTGCTGGAAGAAGTGGATTACGTCTTGGGATTTGTTTCATAGTGAAATCAAACATCTCCTTTATCACGACTGCAAGAGTAAATTCTCATTAAGGCATTAATCCATTCCAGTATCGATTTGGATTGATTCGTCTCTTTAAGGGATTTGTTATACCCAATTGCTCCAATGTTGCATTCAATTTTCCGTAATTACAGCTCCAACAAGAGGTCACAAGATTGTCGATTCTTGTTCGGCCCCCTCTGCTAAGAGGCTTCACATGGTCAATAGTTGCTCTAAGTGCGAGTGCCACACCATGGCGCTCACTATTTTTGCCTTTAACTCGGAAAATCTGTTTGCCAACCATTTTTTCCATTTTTAATAAAGATTTTGTGTCGATCACTCTTAATCCGCAATACCGACACTGATATCCATCTCGTTTATAAATTTGGGATTCATATTTGGAAAAACTCTTATTCGTCTCGAGGCTACCTGTGAATTTTTCTAGCTTCGGTTTTTTTAATGCTTTCACTCTATAGTGCCATCCAGACATCTGGCCATGCTCCATATACCAATGCCGTAAATCTTCGCTCTTGGTATCAGTTAATAACTTAACAGCTCTCTTGATATCTCCATCCTCCGCTGCTCTATAAGCTTTGATGAAGGCGTTGAGTGCCTTATCAAAATACTTTGGGGGTTGAAGTGGACAGGTTTTACTCCATTTTTTAGGATCAGGGTTAAGTTCGCTGCACCAATCTGCTTCACGGCACATTATTCATATCTCCATCCGTGAAGGCCTCAGGTAGTAATTTCTTAAACTGATCATAACTAACTTGAGCCAACGTGCACTCCCCGCTGATCTGCATCCAGATTAATCGACCTGGTATGTGCTTCCAGTGCTTCTCATTCTTTAACCAAATCTCCTCATACAAGCCGTTGTTCTCATATCTCTGGCGGTAGTAGGCATAGCAACTACCATCAACATTAGTCTGAACAAAGTACTTACTTTCTTGTTGCAATTTTTTGATTTACGCTCTCCCTGTTTTGATAATTGATTGACTAAGTGCTTGAATTATTTGATCTACAAAAAACTCTTTTTCACTTGTGCTCATATTATTAATAGGTTTAGGTACTTCTATAAAAATGGCTGGATTAGGCTCTTTGTCTTTCATGCTACGAATCTACTACCGAGCACTGACAGTGGATAGAGATATACTTTTCATAGGTCAAGAACTAAGCGTTAAGCCCTTTAGCTTGCTTAGTACCAACCGCGCCTAACTGCGCACGGTGGTTCTAAAGGAGGACCTGCTGATGATGAAAGACACCATCAGATGAAGCAGGAGGTTAAAAATGGGTTCAATAATCCTTACCGGAATATCACATGGAAAACATCAATTCTCACTCACCTATCCCCAGGTTGAAGGGGTAGTTATTTGTATGGCGCATTGCAAATGCGGATATGAGGTTGAGATCCTCTACTTTAAAAACTATGGCGGAGTTAAATACTTACAAAAGATGTGGGAGTTACATATTGGGATTTAGAAAGAATTGAATTTTCATACAGCCAGAACTTATCCTAATTTCTTCGTTGATTTGATGACGAATTAAATCTATTTGCAAGCACTGCTCAATACCGCCCCAGCAGAAATGTCGATATCACTTAGAATTACATTCACATATCGTCCAGGTGCGAAAAATCCTCTATTCGTATATGCAGCCAACTCTTCTATGTAATCAGCTGTATTAATTATCAATGCTGCTACTACTGCGCCCGAATCCCATGTAATACCTTTAGTAGAAATCTCATCGGCAATTCCTCTTAAGTCATTTGATGCCTGATCTGAATACTCATTGAGATCACTGAGTGTCATGTTGTTATTGACATTACGCCAATTAGTGATGAAGTTTTGGTAAGAAATGACAATATCTCCGATATTTTGGCAAACATAGTTGGCACTCACCTCTTTAGGTTGATCATTAACCTCTTGTTGGGTAAGTGACTGATTACTATTTTCTGAGTTTTTACCAAGTCCTGGATTCAAGAAGTAGATAACCAAGCCTACGATCAAAACTAAAATGCCAATTCCAATTCGTATCGATAACTTCTTGAAGTAATCCCATTGGATATCAACATAATCCCGCTCAGATTCTTTTATAGCCTGTTCCCTATCAACCTCTGGATATTTATTTAACTCATCCTCAAGTGCTTTTTTGAATTTTGCTTTAGCTTTTTCATCTGAACCAATCGCGCTTCGATACCAGTCGGGAGCTTTGCTCAATTTTTCATTATCTTCTGGGATTGAGGACTCATTATCAAGATCTGATGCTGTGCTAACTATTTGACCGCATGCAGAACAGAATTTGGCTTGCAAGCCCAGCTTGCCACCGCATTGTTCACAATACATATAGTGAAATCCTAGTCACTTTTAATAGTTGATTCTTGAGTGTAATTGGTGTTAGTCACTTGTATTCTCTATCCCCTTCACACTCGGCGGCAGCACCAGCTTTGGTTTATCTGTAGCACCCTCTTTTAACTCATCCTTTATTGCTTTGATTGTGGCAGGGATTCCCTTTTCATAGGAGTAAAGGGCTAAGGCAAATAGGTGGGCGAAGGCGTAACCATCTTGGGGGGTGAATCTAATACCTGAGGATTTTTGTCTATTGGAAACACCAAAGATGAAATCATCTCGATCTGGGTTGGAAAAGGATGAGAGTAGTTTTGAAAAGGCCCACTCAGTAGTTGCAATAGGGCCAGAGAAGATAAGTCTTTGATTGGTTAACTTAACCATTCCTTGATCCTTATCCATCTGCATTTCTTCGCCTGGAATCATTCGTCCTTGGAATGAGCCGACTCTAAATCTAATTCCAGCAACTAAGGGAATAGAAAAGCCTTGGGAGCCGCCACTAAATGTTGATGGTGTTCGCCCTGCCACATGATAAATACCTTGGCCAGTCCATAAAACTAACTCACCCTTTTTCTGCGCCAGAGAGTGATCATCTGGTTCACTGCCAGAGGATGCATCTGTGAAGATATCTAATGCTTGGGTGAGAACATCATTTTCTCTATTCCATTCATAGAGAGCGCTTTCATAGGCAGCCTTTGCTTTTTTGATAGCACGATTTGCTTTAAACCTGGCAATAAATCCCATGGATTAATCATAACTACTTAGAGTGACAATGTGGATAGTCAAAGCGCGGTCAGTATTGATTAATCCAAGATAGCTGGGTGAGAAAATTTAAATCATTAAAAGCAGCTATTTTCTATAGATTACTAACCACAAGTCCGCTAAATTATCGTTTAGAGAAATCAAAGGGTGGCTCACATAGAAAATTGGTTGCCGATGGACGCAAGTCAATCACCTTCTATTGGCACGATTCAGTTGAGATATCTGGTTATATAATCAGAGATCTTATGATTAATAGGGCTTTGTTAAGTGAAGAGGAGGCTTTCAAATTAGTACACAAGATCAAATAAGGGCTAAGCCCATAGTTATTGCTGTTGAGTTTTTCTGCATTGATGGGCAATGGGATGCCACCTGCGAAGAGGTTGGTTTAGCAGGCTATGGCAATACAGATCTTAATATTGTTAGAGAAAACGTCTTTGATGCTATTAAGTTCACCTTAGATACTGATGATATTGAGTTTACTGAAAAAATTATTTCAATCGAGGAGCTTGAGTAATTCAATTAGTTCATATCTTTATCACCTTATTGATGATGTTCTCTGGGGTGGCTGATCCCCTTAAATCTGCCTCAACATTGTTTGGGATGCCATTGATCTGCGCACTTGCCACAATTGATAACTGGGTGGCGATATCTGCCATGAAGTAGAGGGCAGAGGCTCCTGCCTTATCAAGGATCTCTTGTCCTTGAGATAGCCGATCCTCTGAGTACTTCTCTCTATCATTTTTATCATCATCTAAGACATCTAGTAGGTATTGTTTAACTGCCAGTGCTATTCCAGTTGAGTTATCCTCTGATTGGATTAACTCTTTTAGCTCCTGATCCAATGATGGTTTAAAAAGCTTGCGCCTTTTTTCTCTGCGCTTTTCATTACGGGAAAATAACCACCAGAAGAATAAAAATAAGAGTATGAACTCAACCATAATTTCTCCGCCTTTCGTATCTACTGCAACTACTAAATGCTATCCACCCCCACTGTCAGTGGGGGTGGATAGGTTTTAGGGTATGAAAAGCCCAGTGATCTGCCCAAACTGCCAGACAGATCAGGTCAAAGAGATCATCTATGGCCTGCCTGATATAGAGAGCTTTGATTTTGAAAAGTATGAGGTGGGTGGGTGTTGTGTTACCCCAAATGATCCAAAGTATTTATGTCTGAGTTGTAATGATCGATGGTAATTAGGTAATTACTCTCACCAAGCTTTAAGTGATGATTTAGGCCACCTTTGATTGTTTATTTGGTCAACTGCAGTTAACTTAATCCACTTATGAGTCGATTTAGATTTCCCGCTGTATTGGCACTTCTTAGCTGCCTTTCTTTGCAATCTGCTTATGCAAATGAGTTAGCGATCTGGGATAAGTTGCAAGGAACAAACCCCAAGGGTTATGTATTACTGCTTCGCCACACATTAGCTCCTGGGGTTGGAGATCCAGAGAATTTTAAATTAAATGATTGCTCAACCCAGCGAAATCTCTCCCAAGTGGGAAGAGATGATGCCAAATCAGTTGGCGAGTGGCTTAAGCGGCGGGATATAAAGATCACCCGGGTTGAATCCTCTAGATGGTGTCGGGC
>Ga0315903_10004742_pt1 | contig 18021 bp, 23 predicted proteins | sample LakEriMetagenome_7_FD_203524 | JGI IMG/M metagenome (GOLD analysis project Ga0315903, IMG submission 203524) | Freshwater fungal communities from buoy surface, Lake Erie, Ohio, United States - Buoy 2 MA119 | ecosystem: Environmental > Aquatic > Freshwater > Lake | place: USA: Lake Erie, Ohio...
AACGCCTGGCGGCAGCAACACCTACATACAGTTCAATGATGCCGGCAACTTTGGCGGCAACGCCAACTTTACCTACAATCGTGCCACAGGCAATTTTTATCTAGGTGGCGCCAATCTCCGAGCAGTCTCGGGCAACAGCCAACCCTACATCCTGCAAGTGCCTGGCATCGCGTTCCAAGGCGGATCAGCCATCATGGAATGGGACGCAGTAAATCAACACGTGGATGTTTCCAACAGTTTTTCTATCGCTGGCACACTGCAATTATACGGCAACTATCCTGGCACCGGAGCACTGATCACTACGTCGGGCGGATCTGGTGTAGACATCGAGATTGAACCCTCAGGCAACTTGTATCTCAATGCCGACGGTGGCGAAGTCATAGTATCGGATCAGACTGCCAGTGTGGATCCCAACACAGGAGCACTCAAAGTCTTGGGTGGCATTGGAGTAAATGGTAACATCAATGTGGGTGGCAACATCACAGGGGCCAATATCACGGCCAACTACTTCGTTGGTAATGGCAGTCAGTTAACCGGTATTGTTTCAAGTTATGGCAATGCCAATGTGGCCAACTACTTGCCTACATTCTCGGGCAACATTTCAGCAGGCAATGTCAGTGCCTCAGGCAACATCTCGGGTGCTTATGTCAAAGGCAATGGCAGTGAATTGACCAACTTACCGGCTCCCACAGTCACACAGGATATCTCCTCCACTGGTGCCATGAGCATAATGACCTATGATGGCGTCATAAAATATGTGAACTATGCCACTGTTGAACCCTCCTCTGGCAACATCACAGGTGGCAATATCAGTACCACAGGCAATGTCACAGCAAACTATTTCGTTGGACTCTCAGGAAACATTACCAATCTTGACAGTCTAAATTTCACTGTGGAAAACATTGGTGCCCGGGTGGGCAACAATGGAGTGAACATCGGAGCTGGGGGCTACAACAATCTCGTTGTGTTGCCCACCGAAGTGCTGATACAAAACGTGCCACTGACAGTGGCCGGCAATCTTGTTGCCAACCAGGCCAATGGATTGTACATCACAGCCAATGCACCGGCAAACGGCACAGCACAGATCTGGAACTTTGGCACAGATGGTCGTTTGACATTTCCAGGCACACCTAGGATTGACACCGACTCCAATAACTTTGAAGTGCAGGCCGCAGAGAATATCAGTCTTGAAGCAAACGCAGTGGTCAACATCTACACTGATACCAGTGGCAATGCATACCAATGGCAGTTTGGTGATGATGGTAATCTCACTTTGCCTACTGGTAAATCTATCATCGTAGACGGCGGCGACGGTGCGATAGGACCTGTCAGCGATGACATGGTGATTTCCTGGGACAACGAAGAACTGATCCTGAGATCCGTTGCTGGCAGCGTGCAAGTCGAAGGCGACAATGATTTCAACATACAAGTTGATTACAATAGTGGTGCAGGCGACTATCTATCCAAATGGGCGTTCGCCCAGGACAACGAGATCGTCAACATCACTGGCAACTCAGCCATAGTCACAGAAGCCGGCAACCTCAATCTCCAAGGTGGTAGGAACACAATCAATAGTGGTAATGTCACGATAACAGCGATCAACACTGGTGTGGCTGTGAATGTATGGACTTTTGACAACACTGGCAATTTAACTGTGCCAGGCAACATTGTAATGCCGCCATTTTCGAGTCTAGTAGGAGACGGTGCCAGTCCTGCACCAAGCATCAGCGGATTTAGTAGTGCAACGTTTGGTGCCAATGTTACAGCAACAGGCAATATCACTGGTGGCAACATTATTACCACAGGCAATGTGTCTGGTAATACAGCAGGATTTGCCATAGGCTATAGAGACATACCACAGGTGAGTTTCACTGGAAACGCAACTATTGTTACCACAGACGCTGGCAAGCATTTCTATTCAACACAAAGCACCGACTACATCCTCACAATAGCCAACAACGCCAGCCAAGGGTTCGCGACAGGTGCTGCCATCACAGTGGTCAATCAAGGCACAGGCAACATCACAGTGGCACAGGGTTCCGGAGTCACGTTATACCTGGCCGGAAATGCCACCTCAGGCAACAGGACTGTGAGCACATTTGGTATGGCCACTATCATGAAGGTGGCCACAGATACCTGGTTCATCAACGGCACCGGAGTCAGTTAATGAGCGGTATACAGATGATGGTCATGAACAACGTGGCTTCTGCGGATTTAGACATAGTTCGAACTAATCTACAACTGTATTTGGATGCCGCTGATCCTGCCAGTTACCCAGGCACAGGAACAACATGGACTGATTTGAGTCCAAATACCTACAGCACTACCTTGATAGGTGCCCCTGCATGGAACTCAACTTATTTTACCTTTGATGGCACCACTGAGTATGTGGACACCAATCAAAGTCTATCTGCAGAAGAATTTTCAGTGGGTGCTTGGTTTCGATCATCGGCGGCTGGCATAAAGATGATCTTGTCAAAAGAAACCACAGCAGGCTGGCCTTGGAACTATCGTATCTGGCTCAACGGCGGACAGATTGTTGGGGATATCTCTCAGAGTGGTGTATCAAATAGAAACATCAACAGCCCATTGACCAACTACAACAATGGTGCCTGGTATCTTGTGATGTATACCCGTAGCACTGCAACTCAGACATTGTATGTCAACGGTACCCAGGTCGCCACAGCCGCAGGATCATTTCCTTCAGGTACAATATCTAATGCTCAGGAACTGTGGATTGGACGAAGTGCGTTCACACAAAGTGGTGCAAGTCCTTCAGGAAGTTACCAGTATACTGGCGACATAGCACAGGTATTTGTCTACGATCGTGTTTTAGACTCTACAGAAATTCTACAAAACTACAATGCTACAAAGGCTACTTACGGTCTATAAAGCTCCTAAAACTCGCTAAATACTTCAAAGCGAGGTAAAACATGGCGATAGAAGTGATCAATGTAGGTGTTACCCCCAATGATGGAACTGGGGATGGAATCCGTGTGGCATTTGAGAAATGTAACAACAATTTTGCGTTCCTAAACACGTTTATTAGCAACAATGCCCCAGTATTGAGCTCAGGATCTGCTGGTGATAGCGAAGGACAATTGGCCTACGATTCAGGGTACCTTTATGTTTGTTTTCAAAATTACGATGGGTCCTCAGTTATCTGGGGCAGAATCGCGCTCGACACGAGTTGGTAACTTATGGCACAACCAGTATGGATTTCTCCGCCAGGTGACTTAGGCACTGTTGCCGAAGGGCTGTACTTCTCTACACCTGTGGTAGCAGTAGATCCGGACGGGGGCATTGTAAGATATAAACTCATAGCTGGCAGCTTGCCCGAAGGCATCCAGGTCAAAACCAATGGCATAGTAGAAGGAGTTCCTCAAGCATTTGCTAAAGTGCAAGGTGTGCCCACTGAGGTCAGCGAGAACGTTACCAGCCGATTTGCTGTGCGTGCCTATGTAGAAGTTCCTGGCGGTATAGTTCGTCTTTCTGATCGTACATTTAGTATCACAGTTTCTGGGCAAGATCTTCCACGATTTGTCACACCAGCTGGCGGAATAGGTCTTTTCTATGATGGCAACACCGTGGAGTATCAGATACAGTTCACAGACCAAGATCCTGGAGACAGAGTGGTTGTCACTCTGGAAGATGGCGAATTGCCACCAGGATTGTCTATTAGTTCCACAGGATTGATTTCTGGTTATATTTCTCCGATAGCACCATTGCCCGACACTGCCATCGCCGGCTATGATCGGCCTGGCACTTCTTACGATCAATTTCCGTTTGATTTTTCGTCAAGATCAATCAGCAAAAATTATCAATTTACTTTGCAAATTTCTGATGGCAAAGATCGCACACAAAGGACTTTTGAAATGTACGTAGTTTCAAAAGATTCTATGACTGCGGATACCACAGATTTCCTGACAAATTTTGCAGTTCAAATTGATCATTATGTGCCACCAGTGTACGAATACATCACAGCAGACGTGTTACCACAGCGTACTCCATTCATCACCAACTATCCTGCCAATGGCAAAATAGGTACCTACAGGCATTCCAACTTTTTTGCCTATCAGTTCCAAAGTTTAGATCTTGATGGTGATGCAGTAGAATATGAAATAGCCTTGGGAGACTCTTCAGACCTGCCTCCTGGACTCACGTTAGATCAGAACACTGGATGGTTATATGGATATCTTCCCAATCAAGGTGCCACAGAAACTCAATTTAATTTTTCAATTTACGTTTTCAAACAAAATAGCCCTGACATAATTTCACCACCTTATGCTTATTCTATCACTACCATCGGCGATGTAGAAACTGCTGTGACCTGGTTGTCTGACAGTGATCTTGGCAGCATTGATAATGGTGCCATCAGCTTGTTGCAAATCAAAGCGATCAATGCCAGCGGAAGACAATTATTTTATCAACTTAAACCTGGTGGCTATGTAGGATATCCAACCTTTGATGAAGGTGAAGGAGTTTATAACAAATTACCACAAGGTCTACAACTGTTGCCGTCGGGTAACATTGCAGGACGTGTAAGCTTCAACACATTTGCGTTAGACGGTGGCACAACTACTTTTGACAAAGAACAGATCACCAGACTACTGATTAGTGAAACAACATTTGATTCAACTTTTACATTCACTGTAAATGCCTATAGTCAAGATGGATTGGTGTCTGTGTTTAAAACATTTACCGTCAAGGTCAACAGAGAATACAACGAGCCCTACGAAAGCCTTTACATACAGGCCATGCCCAGTGAAGCTGATAGACAGTTACTGGATAGTCTTTTGCAAAACCAAGACATCATACAACCAAGCTTCTTGTATCGATCTGATGATCCATATTTTGCTTTGCCCACACGCATCATCTATCAGCATGCATTTGGACTAACTAGCTCGACTCTGGAAACCTATGTCGAATCTCTAGATCTCAATCATTTCCGTAAACAACTGGTACTGGGCGAATTCAAAGTGGCGCAGGCTCGTAACAACAACACCGGTGCAGTGGTGTATGAAGTGGTGTACAGCGAAATACAAGATTCCGGAGTCAACAGTGCCGGTGAAAGCCCGCCACAATCAGTGCCTACTGCATTCCCTATACCCAACCCAACCGGTCCAGGTACTATCAATGAAGTATATCCCAACAGTCTGATTGAAATGCGTGATCAAGTCATAGATACTGTGGGCCAGTATTCTCAGATACTTCCACTTTGGATGACTTCTAAGCAGGCCAATGGACGTGTGTTGGGCTTTACCAAGGCCACTGTCATTGCTTACTGTCTACCTGGCAAAGGAGAACAGTTAGCATACAATATACGTACACAATGGGGCGAGAGGTTGAACCTCATTGATTTCATAGCCGATCGTTATATACTCGATCGACAATACAGTATCAACTGGGATCCAGTGACCAAGAGTTGGGAACCATCACCTGCTCAGGCCACAACATTTGACCGAGTGGATCGTCCTTCAAATCTTGTCTATCAAGGAACTGTGGATTATGCCACACAGTTACCGTATGTAGATATCAATAACCAGACGTTGCAACGCATAGCGGCCCTGGGCGGAATTGATGGAGCCAATGGTCAACAACTCAACGGTCGTACTTTAATATTCCAAAAACAAGAAGATTTTTCTGATGGCATGACTGATGCAGAAGCATTTTCTGATTATCCAGCTACCTATGATCAGCAACCATTTGACGAAGCGGAATTTGACGAGGAACCCACAGTGCTTCCTACCATAGATCGATTGGCTCGTTACCAAATGAATGTCATTGATGGCAACTATGTTTCATTGCAATTACTTGATACCTATACGACCAATGACTATTTGGTCGTCACCCGAGGCGATCAATTTGCAGGCACCGAACTGTATCTGCCGGCTGCGCCCACTCCTGGACTTTCACGTATCACCTGGAGTCTGATACCTGAACCAGCTGGACAACAAACCATTTTTGACGGTGGCAGCACTGTGTTTATCGTGCCCGAAGACAACTATGGATTAACTGATGTTTATAACAAATATCTAGTGTATCCAAAATACAATATTTTAGGTGGTGCTCCACAATGATGGATAACTTACTACCTAACGCAATTCTAGGTAAATATACCTATTAAACTAGGACTAAAAATGTCATCAAATATCAACCCAAACAACATAGATACTGCCTACCCAGTAGCAGGTCAGGACAACGACTCTCAAGGTTTTCGTGATAATTTCACAAATATCAAAACTAACTTTGAGTTTGCTGCCGATGAAATTGACGATCTGCAATCTAAAGTAGTGCTGAAACAGGCCCTGACCGGAACCACTCTGGACAACGACATGGGCGGTTCTGTTATTAAAAATGCCAAACTTCAAGGCACACGATACACTCGTATCGCGCCATCGGATACCACTGGATCAATCAATGTAGACTTTGCCGCAGGTAGCTACTATAAAGTTGGTCAGCTCACAGGTAACATCAGTTTATCTTTTGTAAACATACCCAGCGCAGGCAACTACGCTGAATGGACAGTACAGCTCACACAGGGATCTACTCCTTACACAGTGACCATACCTGCCGCAGTCAGTGTGGGTAATGCTTCTTTACAAGGATGTAGTGCCAACAATGTAGTGACCTACAACAAAGCCGGAACCTACAGTTTGAAATTTTATACTAGTGATGGTGGGTCAACTATAGCAGTAGAAGATATCAGTCGCAACACCGATCCAATCTATCTTCCATCATTGGAGACACTTACCTCTAATATCAGTTTGAGCTTGGCCACAACCACTTCTATCATCAACAAAAGTGGCAGTTGGGCCGGTAACATAGCCAATGGATACACCGGACAGACCAAATTGGTGATTTGTGGCAATTCTGCGCCCACTACACAGGTGCTCACCGTGGCATCAGCAGGATGGAAAAATGCTGCCGCAGGTAATGTGACCTTTACCGGCCAGGGGCAATCGGCTACATTGACCTACATTGGCGGAACTTGGTACTGCACCAGTACCGGTCCCGATGTCACTGACGCCTATCCAACAGTTGCTTAACCAGAACAGTTGACAAACCGGCTCCTCTATGCTAATATAGTGTAGAGGAGTTTTATTTTATGCCAATTGATCTTAACCGATATCAAGAATTTGTAGGAAAAGTCACCAGTGACCCCAGCAATGATCTAACCACTTTCATGGACACCTGTGATCGATTAGATGCCAACTATGAGCTGTTTGATGGCGAGATGCGCCATGGTCCAAACATCAACGTACCCTTGCTACTCACTGCCTGTTTAGGCCTTGCCGCAGAATCAGGAGAATTCTGCGAGATTCCAAAGAAGATTTTCTTCCAAGGCAAAGCTCTCAACGAAGAAGCAGTATTCCATATGAAACGTGAATTGGGAGATGTCATGTGGTACTGGATCAATGCTTGTCGCGCTCTCCATCTTGACCCCAATGATGTCATTGCAGAAAATGTTCGTAAATTGGAAAGCCGTTATCCCGGAGGCAGTTTTGATCCTTATTATTCGGAAAACAGGAAACAAGGGGATTTATAATGGAACACCCATTGATAAGCAACTTAGATGAATTGACTCCTGATCAACTGTTGGAAAAAGTCAATGAATTGCATAACAAGCTCAGCATAGCATATCGCACAGGAAATTCACAGCTTTGTAATCAAATCAGAATGGCCATTGAAAGCTATCAAAACAAACTGCGAGAAAAACAGCAAAAACAATATGAAGAAGCACAACAAAATTTCAATGACAAAATCAAAATATCATGAATGTTAGAATAGAATATCCAGCTGAGTTTCTTGCCGCAGTTTATTGGGAAGATGCAGTCATGTTCAATTGTTATCGTATAAGATGTGAAATGGTCACAGGTACCAAAGATCATCGCGAGCAGAATATTGCGTTAGAAAGATTGAAATTTGTTGTTTTTAGTCAACTACATAATTCGGTGTTTATTGATGCTCGAGAAAAGGCCGCGATCAAACGATTAGAAAATGCTGGCCTAAGAACGATACCATTGCCTGAGCAACCAGTTGACCAAATCGTAGGAATGATGTTATACTCTAAATTAGATGCAGTAATGGAAGGTCGATTATTGATGAGCCAAGCGCATTTGAGTTCTGACCTTGGAGAAAATGTTATTTACAGCCACAGCGAACACGAAACTCTAGGACCGCTTAACCAAAAAGGTTGGTGGAACGAATCAGACCCTGCTTGCTCAGACAATCGGTCAGGAGGCAAAGTGGTATCAATCAGCGAGAGATTGACCTGGCAGAGCATAGATTTAGATTGGTCAGTGGAAGAAGACAACACTGATAAAAACGTGATAACGTTGTTTAAAAAAGATGATAAAGAATAAATTTGGCGAACAGATTTACACGCAAGATGATGTTTGTGATCTCTTGATGAAAGGGCATGACCTTTCTGAGTTCAGTGGCATGTTTGTAGAGCAGATCAATCTTGAAGAAATGGCTCATGTATTAGAAAACGTTCCTGCATTTGTAGAATATGACAAAATGTGCCAGGAAGATCTTACCAAAGAAGCCTATGATCATCGTTGTCAGGAAACTTGGTTTATGCCCGATCAATACAAAGAATTAGACATCGCGGCGTATGTGTTAGAATCATGCCAAACAGATGCTGAACTGCAAAGAGTGGGCGAGGAATTGCTGTTGTTCCAAGAACGCAATTTGTTTAATTTATTGCGTTACCTCAAATATCTAGTGGATGTCATGACTGAAAATCATGTGATTTGGGGTGTTGGACGTGGTAGTTCCGTGGCCAGTTATGTTCTTTATCTGTTGGGTGTACATAGGATCAATTCCATGTATTATGATTTAGATCCACGAGAATTCCTGCGTTAAATACACCAACAACCCAAGGAGTGTCGAATGACAAAAAAAGTTTATAGAACAGCACAAGGAAAGATTGTAGATCTCGGTGCGTTGCAGTTACAAAATGAAAATACTCGCGCAGTTGGTAACATGCGAGTCAATGCCAGAGGCGATATACTAGACAGTAACAATCGTTCTGTAGCATCCAGAAACCAACAGGTAAATCGACAGTATAATCGACAAGTTACCAATGTATCAGATTCTCAAGTTCCCACAAGCCGTAGACATGCTAGAGAAATAGCTGAAGCAGATGTGCTGCCACAAGAAATCTCAACACCTGACGTTGAAGAATTCCAGGAACCCGTGGTTGAGCAGACAGCGCCAGCGGAAACATCAGGATTACCCGAAGGTGGCCTGGCAGCCGCTATTGCCAAAGCTCGGCAAATCAAACAAGAACCTTTAAAAACCCCAAGACAACAAGCTCAAGAAAAATCAGGAGTGAATAAAATCTAATGAATACCAAAGCCGCATTTGCACCACATCGAATTGAAAAAATCACGGCTCTGCACGATAATATTTTGGTGTGTGACATGGAGTTCACTGGACGACAGCTTTCCAGTGGAATTATTCTAATGAACGACAATGGAAAATCCGAAGGTATTCGTCCTCGCTGGGGACGAGTATACGAAATTGGTCCAGAGCAACGGGATGTCACAGTGGGCCAATGGATCTGTGTAGCACACGGTCGTTGGACTCGCGGGCTAGAAATTGAGGACAATGAAGGCCCAAAAACCATCCGCAAGATAGACCCCAAAGACATCTTGTTGGTGTCAGATGAACACCCAGGGTACGATGACACCATGTCAGAAGCTGTGTCTGGAAGATAATGGATCGTTGTAAACACTGCGGGCAATACTACACTCCTGATTGCACCTGGCAACAAGGACGGTGCCCGCATCATCCCTCATATGTTGACATTTATCGCACAAGATTTTATAATTTAATACTAAACATTAAAAACTTTTTTCGATCACGATGACCACGAAAAAAATCAATATTGAAACGTTGGATAAAGATCAACGTTGGGCTGACGCCATCGGTCCTACACTGCCGGATACCTTACGCAACATAAAAAATCTACAGCGTTTAGATGGTGAACAACAGGCACGAGCCTGGCTTAAAAATGAATACTATGACTTAGAGGATGACGACGATGCAGATTAGAGCCACAGAAAACAACCAGGAGTTTGGTAAATGCGGATGTGGACGTAGTCCAACCGGTAAATGTTGTGGTTGGCATGCCTTGACAGAAGAAGCATATCGTGTTAAACTAAACGAATATGAACTTGAACAATACCGTCAACAAGCACAAGAACTTTGGAGTGATAGTTGTACTACAGGACGGTCTGAATGACTAAACTGAGGATTGCGCTGGCGCGATGGTTATTGGGAAAACATTGTCCTTGCTACAACATGGGCTATCATAAATTGTGTGATTATACAAAACATCGGATTGGTAAACAAAAATGAAAGAACTTTGGACAGAAAAATATCGACCACGTGACCTCGATGGCTATGTATTTCGCGACAGCGAACAGCGCCAACAAGTAGAAGGTTGGATAAAAAGTGGCGCTATCCCTCATCTGCTGTTTTCAGGTGCACCGGGTGTGGGCAAGACTACCCTGGCCAAAATTCTCATCAATCAACTAGGCATCGACGAATACGATGTATTAGAAATCAATGCCAGCCGTGAAAACTCAGTGGACACCATCCGCGACAAGATCACAGGATTTGTACAGACCATGCCCTACGGTGGAGACTTCAAGGTAGTGCTGTTAGACGAAGCTGACTATATCAGTCCCAATGGTCAGGCCGCCCTTCGCGGTGTAATGGAGACTTATCATGCATCGGCCAGATTTATTCTCACTTGCAACTATCCCAATCGTGTTATTCCTGCTTTACACAGCAGATGCCAAGGTTTTCACATTGAGCGGGTTGACGTTACAGAGTTTACTGCTCGTATGGCCACTGTGTTGGTCACAGAAAACGTAGAGTTTGATCTAGACACACTGGATACCTATGTCAAGGCCACTTATCCAGACATGCGTAAATGCTTGAACCTATGTCAAATGAACAGCCAAGAAGGGCGCCTTACAGCACCACGTGGTGACGAAGGTGGTGTGCGTGATTGGAAGATTGAATCAGTGAATTTGTTCAAAGCCGGAAAGATCTTAGAAGCTCGAAAACTGATTTGTTCCACTGTGCGTCCAGAAGAAATGGAAGATGTATTCCGTTGGATGTACGATAACTTGGATCTTTGGTCAAAAGATACCCATCAACAAGATCAGGCCATTGTTATCATACGCAATGGTTATGTGAATATTCCTCTGGTTGCTGATCAAGAAATCAACTTATCTGCTACTCTAGTTGAACTATCAAATCTTACCTAATGCCCAAGTTTCAATCACTAGAACCTGCAATAGATCCCAACAACAGAATAACTTTTTTGTTGGATTGGGAACTCACCATGAAGTGCAACTTGGATTGCAGTTATTGCCGTACTGATCTCTATGGTGGGCATAACAACAACACAGAACATCCACCTCTCAAAGACTGTCTCGAAACTCTGGATTTTTTATATCAATATGCCGATCTATACATGGAACGAAAACCCAAAGGTCTACGCTATGTGATATTGAATGTGTATGGAGGCGAAGCTTTGCACCATCCTGACATCACTGAAATACTCAGTCAGGCTCGTAAACTCTATGAACCCTATCGAGATCGTTGGCAGCTCACGATCACTACCACGACCAATGCCATTGTGTCACGGAACAAGATGGATCGCATCATACCTTTGATAGATGAATTCACAGTGAGCTATCATGCCGAAAATACTCACAAGCAACTAGATTTATTTAAATCAAATTTGTTGGCAATCAAACAGGCTGGAGTCAGGCAAAAATGTGTGGTGCTGATGCACGATCGTCCTGATCTGTTTGAAGATGCAAAAAACATGATTGCATGGCTGGAGAGTAACGACGTCAAATATCTTCCACGACATCTAGACAACATTTCCAACAATCCACAGATCAACCCAAGAAAACCAGTGGAGAATCCTTCGGGAACCTATAATCAACAACAGATAACATGGTTCAACAGCTTGTACCAAAAAAAATCATATGGCTCTGTTGATTCAATCGAAACAGACGCTGATAAAAAATTATTGAGTGCAGTGGGTCGTGCCTGCTGTGGTGGCCGACAGACCTGTCAGGATCAAGACTATCAGAATCGAAAATTCTATGTGATGGACAATCGTTTTCCTGATTGGTATTGCAGTGTCAATTGGTTTTTTGTATTCGTTAAACAACTTACCAAGGAAGTGTTTGTCAACAAAGACTGCAAGATGAACTTCAAAGGAGAGGTAGGACCAATTGGTATGCTGGATAATACCAAAGAGATATTAGAGGATCTGAAAGTGCGTTTGGCCACCGGTACATTAAATACCATACAGTGTAAAAAAGATGCTTGCGTTTGTGGGCTTTGTGCTCCGAAAGCCGCAACCAAAGAAATATATCAATCAATAATAAAAAAATATCAAATATGAGATACTTTATAGTAACCTATTACACCAAACCCAATGGCAAAGTGGATGAAGCTACCACAGTGGCCAAAAAGGTAAAAACCCGAGATCTACAATCGGCATCCGTAATACTTGACTTCAAAGACTGTTCTGTGTTAAAATCAAGTATGGGCGGTGTTGTGGTCCCCAAAGACTTTCAAAAGATCGTGAGTTTTTATCACCAGCACTACCCAAATGTCATTGAACGACTATTTAAAGAAAATGGGTATGAAATCAAAGTGGAAGAATCTAAACCAGCTGATCCTAGTTGATTGTGATGGTGTATTGCTGGATTGGGAGTGGGCATTCAACGTCTGGATGCAAGAGCATGGGTTTCAAGAAGTACCTGGGTCAAAGCTCAACTATGACATGGCCATACGCTATGACATACCAAAAGAGCAGGTACGCAAACTAATCAAACTGTTCAACGAGTCGGCGGCCATCGGGTTCTTGCCGGCTCTGCGTGATTCAGTATATTATGTAAAGAGACTGCATGAAGAATATGGATATAGGTTTCACTGTATCACCAGTCTCAGCATGGATCCCAATGCCCAGAAGCTGAGAGAGATGAACCTACACAAGATCTATGGCGCTACAGCGTTTGAGCGCATAGTCTGTCTTGATACTGGTGCCAACAAGGACGAAGCCTTGGAAGAATATGAAGGCACTGGATGCTGGTGGGTCGAGGACAAGACAGAGAATGCTGTAGCAGGATACAAAGCTGGCTTACGGCCTATCCTGCTAGAGCATGGTCACAACATGAACAACGACCACCCAGGTATCACGGTTTGTAAAAACTGGGCAGAGATATTCCGCCAGATTACTGGCTCCTCCTATTCTGCATAAAGTCCTAGCACAGTATCAATAATTGGGTGACGTTGGATATCCCGTTTTCCTAGTGTGTTGACACATAGGCCATTTGCGTCGTGCGCTTTCAGTCTCTCACAGAGATCTAGTAGGCCATTTTCTTTCGCTGTGCGATCGGTTTGTTCAACGTCACCCGTGACTACGATTTTTGAGCCGGAACCTATCCGACTCAAAAGCATTTTCATTTGTCCTGGAGTTGCATTTTGCATCTCGTCAGCAATGATCCAACTAGATTTGAAAGTACGTCCCCGCATGTAGGCCAGTGGGGAGATTTCTATGATCTGGTCATCCATCATTTTGACAATGTCTTGAGGGCGATAATATTCACGTAGCACATCCAACAGTGGTCTAGTCCACGGCTCCATTTTTGATATTAGATCGCCGGGTAAAAAACCATGTCTCTCATCATCCACACCCACAGCAGGACGGGTAAGAACTATTCTATCACAGCCACCTGTTTTGAGAGCCTTGATGGCCGCTTGCATGGCCAAATAGGTCTTGCCCGTGCCAGCAGGACCAACAGCCACCACTATGTGCTGGGTGGGATCTAACAGGTTTAAAATAAGATGTTCTTGATTGCGTGTTTTTGGCACCAGTTCGATTTGTTTGAACTGTGTTTTTAGTGCTTGATTAAAATTGATGGTGTTTTCTTGCGTGTGAATACGTTTTTGGGCCTTGGCCCCTCTTGCTCTACTCAATGTTAATTCTCCTTTGAACATTTTGTTTTGTTGTCAGCTTGGTCTGACATAGATATTTAGGTGTTTGCATTGGGCTATAAAACAAGATAGAATTCAGAAATATTGGCGCTAAGTATTAGGCTCCACTCAGACCTAGGGTCTTGCAAAAAAACACAAAACACGTAGCCAGGTAAATACTTGCATGGAATTAAAAGACGAAAAAATCTTCAAAGACGATCAAGACTACTGGTTAGTGGCTGAAAACATCCGCGATCTTTATCTGTCAGACGGTAGCTTGTCCACGCTGTTGGACTATGAACGTGTGCTAGACGAACTAGATATCTATGCTTTTAAAAACTGGGATCTTGGCGAGCTAGTGGCAGGCCCTGACATTGGCAAATACAAAGTGGGCTGTATATTCATGTGGCCCGGCGAACTCATGCCTGATCCACGCGGCGCTCGCAGATTACTGCCCTTTGACTGCGATGTACGATTTAAAAAGACCAAGATCAAAGTTCCAATGAAAATACGCAAACCCGACGATTATCAGCCCGGTACGCACACTGCTAGGCTCACTGAAAAACCCGTTTGGTTAGTGGAAATTGTCATGCCCAAGCATCTGATGAATGACATCAAAACTGGCAGTATTGAACTGGAAGATCAAACCATAGATCTTGAAGAGCTGGATCAAGCCTATGAACAAGATCTAGATCAACAACAATATCAAGATGCTGGCAATGCACAAGCCGCACAAACCCAGCTACAAGCTCCGGGAGGATTTCCAAATGCCCCAGCTATCTGAAGGCCTACACTTTAAAGACATGATGGGCATGATGAAGCCCACCATACACATCGACGAGTTTTCATCAAAAATGGGCGATGACGAAGAAATAGTTGTGGCCAGCTTTTTTGTACGCGACCAACAGGCTGCCAAAGACCTTGTGAATTGGTTTGAAAAAGGCTATGACTTTGTGATAGATGCAGACATGAGTCCTGGTGAAATCAAACCCAATCGTTATCTTGTCTACGTTGAAATGAAACGCAGATCCAGTACAGGTGAAAAACTCAATGAGATCCTGGATGATTTTTCCACCCTCACTGAGTATGAAAATTCCAGCCAATGGACCATGCACTATCGTGGTAAAAACACTCCTTGGTCAGTGGAAGCCTACAATCAACAAGTTCCCAGCTCACCTGCTGAGTATCGCAAAAAAGTTGACAGTGAACTCAACGAAATGCGAGCAGCCAGTGGAATTCCAGTAAAACAGATCTACGATCGCGAACCCGACATCAAAAGTTTACAGGCAGCCGCAGGCCTACTGTAAATAGTGGGTGAGTACCTACTGCCCATTACCTTTCCGACATGTATTTGTAGAACCTCGGGGCATAAAGCCCTGTTGTTCGTACACAAAAATGTTCTCAGGCACCATTGACCAATGGGTGTCCAGCAAAGAACTTGCAGATTTACAATCCAACATAAAGAACAATCAAGTTGATCCGGGATGCTGTTATTGCATCAACGGAGAGCAACAAGATGGCACCAGTACCAGGCTGGGTGCAGTCCATGACTATGGACAGATAGAAATGTCTACGGACATTGACTATGTGGATTATCGCTCAGTGAACATTTGTAATTTTCGCTGTCGTTCATGCGATCCATTTTACAGCAACGGCATAGCACAAGAAGCCCGACGCTATCCTGAATTGCAAAAATTTTATCCCATACCTGATCATAAAGTAGCGGCCACACAAACACAGGACAAACAATGGGTGTTGTCAAACATTGATAAAATAAAAAGATTGATGTTTACTGGAGGAGAACCAACTCGTATCCCTGAAGTGAAAGAAATCATTGATTGTATCAGACACAGTGGCAACACAGATATCTCCATAATGATAACCAGCAACGCCAGTTTTACTGATCCTTACTGGTTTGAAATCACAAAAACCATGCCCAATATACATTGGACACTCAGTGTAGATTCTGTGGGCACTGCCGCAGAAATAATAAGAGACGGTACGGACTGGTCAGTGGTCAGCGCCAACGTAGAAAAAATGTTTGATATTGCACCTAGCGTGAACATTGGCACTGTGGTCACTAATTTAAATCTGACCCAACTGGATCTATTGTTTGTCTGGGCCAATGATCTAGAACAAAAATATGCTCATAGGACCAACGGCCGCACACATTTTATCGAAATATGTAATTGGCCCAGTTATCTCAATCCCTACAATTGGTCAGCACAAAGACAACCCAAGATCATTGCATTTTTAGAAGTTCTGCGCCAACAACCAAATTTGCAACCAAAGCAACAACAGATTGCTGACACCTTGTTGGCAAATATAAAAAACACTGTGCCCGATCCTGCGTTGTGGGCCCAGTTTGAGTCTTACAATAAAACCCTAGATAATATAAGAAATCAAGATCACACCCTGCTCCTGGAAACTCACTGATTTTTTACTAAATATTGGACAAGGAGCAAAACAATGTCCGTTATCACAAGAGATCAATTAGCACAGCTTATTCCTGGAAATCCTTATGTGGATCAATGGTGTGAAGCACTCAACGAAATACTGCCCGAATATGGGATCAACACACCACAGCGTGTGGCCGCTTTTATAGCGCAGTGCGCACACGAGAGTGGCGGGTTTCGTGCATTGAAAGAAAATTTAAACTATCGACCAGAAACACTGAGAAAACTGTTTTCCAAGTATTTCCCCACAGATGAACTGGCTCGCCAGTATGCCGCCATGCCCAACAAGCAAGAAGCCATTGCCAACCGTATCTATGCTAGTCGCATGGGCAACGGTGATGAAGCGTCAGGCGACGGTTTTAGATTTTGTGGTCGTGGGTTGATACAGCTCACTGGGCGAGACAACTACACATTCTTTGCTGGTAGTCTAGACATTCCAGTAGAAGAGGCAGCTGAATATCTGCAGACTTTTGAAGGCGCTGTACAAAGTGCTTGCTGGTTTTGGGAAACCAATAACCTCAATCAATGGGCTGACAAGGACGATATTCTCACACTGACCAAACGTATCAATGGTGGTACCATAGGTCTTGCCGATAGAGAAAAGCACTACGAACATGCCAAGCATGTGTTGGGAGCTCACTGATGTGGCAACTGCAATGGATGTTGCAGTTGATTCCTGACAGCATTTTTGTTTGGATCACATATCTGCTGTTTGCCACAGGTATAGTATTGTATGTGGCCAGCAAGTTGGTGTCATGGATACCACTCATGGGTCGTTATCGTTTGCCCGCTGAGTTGGTAGGAGTGGCAGCTCTTGTTGTTGCCGCGTATTTTTATGGTGGTATAGGCTACAGAGAACAGGTAGCCGAAATGAAAGAACGAGTTAGGATCGCCGAAGAGAAATCACAACAAGTGAACACCGTGATCGAAACCAAAATAGTTGAAAAGATAAAGGTGGTCAAAGAAAATGTTTACATCACAAGAGAAATCGTCAAGGAAGTGGCGGGCAAGCAACTGGACGCTCAGTGTACTTTGCCTCGTAGCACTGTCAGCCTGCACGACAGTGCCAGTCGCAATGAAGTTCCCCAGCGTTCCGCCGCAACTGATGGAACCCCCTCGGGAGTTGAAGCCAGTCGTCTCCTCGACCGAGTCATTGAAAACTACGGAGCCTGCCACGAAAACGCAGAAAAATTAAAAGCGTGGCAGGAATGGTATCGAGCACAACAAAAAATATACAACGATATCACAAAATAAATTTAGAAGGAGCTAGAGATGGCAGAAGAAGTTAAAAGCGAAAGCGCAAAGAAAAACGAAGACTGGATGAACTCAAAATGGCGTCCAATGATGGGTTGGATGTACATGGTAGTATGTACTGCTGACTTTGTTGTATTTCCAGTACTGTGGTCAATTGTACAAATGATTGGTGGTGGCGAAGTTAGAACTCAATGGTCGCCTATTACTCTACAAGGCGCAGGCCTGTTCCACATGGCCATGGGTGCCATACTTGGTATTGCCGCATATGGTCGCACACAGGAAAAAC
>Ga0315903_10004747_pt1 | contig 18015 bp, 16 predicted proteins | sample LakEriMetagenome_7_FD_203524 | JGI IMG/M metagenome (GOLD analysis project Ga0315903, IMG submission 203524) | Freshwater fungal communities from buoy surface, Lake Erie, Ohio, United States - Buoy 2 MA119 | ecosystem: Environmental > Aquatic > Freshwater > Lake | place: USA: Lake Erie, Ohio...
GAAGAACCTATGATGTCAGAACCAAAAGAAACTTATGGTTATATGACAGATTCTATCTATAGTGAATCTAAAGTGGAAAAAGTACTTTCTAAATATTTTGATATTAAACCAAGTGAAAAAACTATTTTAGAAAATAAAAAGAAGAAACAATTTTTGAAAGAAAAAATTAACAAAATTGAAACAAAGAATGAAATTCACAGATTAAGTGAAACAAAAAATCAAAGATTAAGTGCTTTTTATTTGTTGGAAGAAAATACAAACGCAAAAATCATTGGTTTAACAAATAAGAAAAATTTAGTTTTTACGATTAACGGTAAACAAGTAAAAGTAACACCAAACGGAGATATTATATGAGATTGATTTATATAAATGAATTAGGTCCAAATTATAAAGGTGATAATATGTATGAATTCATTTTTTCTGATTTGGATGATGTGTGGGGTGAGGATTGGGATTCAGAACCCGCATCTGGTAAACCACAACCACCAGAAATACAATTTATCAAAAAAGTTGGAACACTTAAAAATTCATTTATTGAATTAGTTTTAATACAAAACTCAGATTATTTTGGTGTGTATGATTCTGTTGATGGTGTGATTGCTCTTGGATGGGAAAAATCAGATAGTGATGAAATATTAATTAAAAAGAAAAAAAGGCTTGTTTTTAATTTTGGTGAAACCGACAAAGAAATTGAAAATAAATTATATGAACGAGATATCGTATTAAAATGGGAAAAAAATTTAGTTAGTGATGAAACATATGAATAATAAATTAGCAAAACTTTTACACGAAGGGTTTTCTATTAATACTTTAGAAAAATTGGATTCTAAACAATTATCTGTTTTATATAACAAAGTTATGGAACAGTCAATACCTAATGTAAAAAAAGGTGGTCCAGACGAGGCAAAATTGAAATCTGCTGGTAAAACTTTTATTACTTATGAGGAAGAACTTGGTGAGGAGGAAGTAACTGAAAAATCGGTATCTAAACAACAACAAAAAATTATGGGTTTAGCACTTTCAGTAAAAAGAGGTGACACACCTAAATCTAAAGTTTCAAAAAAGGTGCAAGATATGGCAAAAAAAATGTCAGAAAAAGATTTAGAAGATTTTGCATCAACCAAACATAAAGGTTTACCAAAAAAGAAAACAGAAACTAACGAAGTAAAAAAACTTGAGGAAGGAATTCTTAAACTTTTAGAAAAACATTTACCTCCACATACGACTAAAGGTGAGTTAATTAAAATGATTAAAAGAAAAAACTAAATGAATGGCGTTATCGAAAGAACAAGCACTATTAGAATATGCGAAATGCGTCAGAGATACACCTTACGCACTAAAAACATATTTACAAACTTACGATAACACACAATCAAAATATGTTCCGTTAGAACTTTTTAACGACCAAGTAACTTTAGTTAAAGATTATGATGAGTGTGAAGAAAATATCGCACTTAAATATCGACAAGCGGGAGTATCTACTGTAACATCTGCTTGGGCATCTAAAAGATTGGTATTTGCCCGTAAAGAAAAACCCGAAAAAATCCTAATAATCGCAAACAAACTTGATACTGCCGTCGAAATGGCAAATAAAGTAAGGGCATTTGTTGATCAGTGGCCGAAATGGTTAGGAGTGACATTTTCAAATGAAAAAAATTCACAAAGACATTTTAAATTAACAAACGGGTGTGAGGTTAAGGCAGTTGCAACATCCAAAGATGCACTTCGTGGATATACACCAACAATTCTAATTTTTGATGAAGCCGCTTATATTGACGCTGATGAGGATTTTTGGTCGGCGTGTATGGCATCCCTCTCAACGGGAGGTAAAGTTATTGTAATATCAACACCTAACGGATTCGATCCTATATATTATTCGATTTATAGTCAGGCAATAAAAGGAATGAATGACTTTAGAATCACTGAAATGTATTGGTTTAGAGATCCAAGGTATTCTAAAGATTTAAAACTTATAAAATGTGATGATATTGTCCATTATATGTTAAATCGTTCTGATTATAAAGATGATGAAATAACAATTGACTATAGTAATATCAAAGTTTCAGATAGAAATTTTCAAGAGATAAAAGAAAAGGTTGAAAACGGGTACAAAGCGTATAGTTCTTGGTTTGAAGCTATGGCAAAAAAACTAAAGTTTGATAAAAGAAAAATTTCACAGGAATTAGAATGTAACTTTCTTGGTTCAGGGGATAACGTAATACCACCTGAAACAATGAAAAAAATTAAAGAGAACCATATTAGAGAACCTGAAAATAAATTTATGGGTGGTGTTCTTTGGCAATGGAAAGAACCAGTACAAGGGCACAGATATATACTTGGTATGGACGTTTCAAGAGGAGACAGTGAAGATTTTACGACATTTATTATCATCGATTTTGAGGAAAGAGAACAAGTTTTAGAATACATAGCAAAAGTACCACCTGATGTTGTTGCAGAAATTGCTTATAAATGGGGGACGATGTATAACGCACTTATTGTTACTGATATTACAGGCGGAATGGGTGTTGCAACTTCAAGAAAACTACAAGAACTTGGATATAAAAATTTATATGTTGATGGGGTTAATCCTGCGGATAAATGGAAGTGGAATCCTAAAGCACAAGAAAAAATACCAGGAATTAACTTTAACAGTAAAAGGGTACAAATAGTAGCATCTTTTGAGGAGGCATTAAGACATAACTTTAGCGTAAAGTCCCAAAGGTTGTTTAATGAATTAAACACATTTGTGTACATTAATGGTAGACCTGATCACCAAAAGGGACAACACGATGATTTAATTATGGCACTTGCTATGGCAATTTATGTTGCTGAAACATCATTTGCACAGTTAGAAAAGGTTACAGAACAAACAAAAGCAATGTTAGAATCTTGGCAAGTTGAAACAAAAGTTCATGCCGATCCGACAAGAAGTTTTAATCCCGGAATACCTGTAGATGTTTATGGGTTAAATAATTACCCTAAAAGTGGACCGACTAAAAGTGACTATGAAAACTATTTATGGTTATTCGGTAGTAAAAGGGTTTAGTTTATAGACAAACCTATTTAATTTTTAATAAAAAAATATAACAATGGCACAAGATAAATATACAATATGGCAAAGGTTGAGTAAAGCATTTGGACCGAGTGCAACTTTAGATCAACAATCCCCCGTATTCAAATTCGATAAAAAAGAATTACTTAAAACTACAGACAAAAAAGAGTATGAAGTTGAAAAACTTCAAGCACAACAAACTGTATATTTGGGTAAACAATGGCAAAAAGTTGAATCCAACTTATATCAACAAGCGGTGTATTATGAACCAACAAGAATGGCTTCATACTACGATTATGAGTCTATGGAATATACTCCTGAAATTTCAGCGGCACTTGATGTTTATGCTGAAGAATCTACTACTCCCGATAAAGACGGAGACATTTTAAAAGTTTATTCAGAATCAAAAAGAATCAAATCTGTATTAACAGACTTATTTGTAACAAGATTGGACATTAATACCAATTTACCGATGTGGACAAGAAACACTTGTAAATTTGGTGACAATTTTGTTTATCTAAAACTAGATCCCGAAAAAGGGGTGGTTGGGTGTCAACAATTACCAAATATACAAATTGAAAGATTAGAAAAAGGGATGAGGTTCCAACCCGATAAGTATTCCCAAGAAATGGAGAATGATGCCTTAAAGTTCGTATGGAAAGAAAAGAATATGGAATTTAATCTTTGGGAAGTTGGACACTTTAGAATTTTAGGTGATGATAGAAAATTACCTTATGGTACTTCTATGTTAGAAAAAGCAAGAAGAATATGGAAACAACTTTTATTATCTGAAGATGCTATGTTAATTTATCGTGTTTCAAGAGCACCTGAAAGAAGAGTATTTAAAGTGTTTGTTGGTAATATGGATGATAAAGATGTTGATCCATATGTGCAAAGAGTTGCAAATAAATTTAAAAGAGATCAGATTGCTGATCCAAAAACAGGAAACGTTGATTTAAGATATAACCAACTTGCTGTTGATCAAGATTTCTTTATTCCTGTTAGAGACCCAGCACAAACTAACCCAATAGAAACTTTACCTGGAGGTACTAACTTAGCAGAAATTGCAGATATTGAATATATCCAAAAGAAACTTGTAACGGCATTAAGAGTACCAAAGGCATATTTAGGTTTTGAGGAGGCTGTTGGTGATGGAAAAAACCTTTCGCTTTTAGATATTAGATTTGCAAGAACAATCAATAGGATTCAAAAATCTATGCTTTCCGAATTAAACAAAATTGCAATAATTCACTTATTTCTTTTAGGATTCGAGGACGAACTTACTAATTTCAGTTTAGGATTACATAACCCATCTAAACAGGCTGATTTACTTGGTGTTGAGGTTTGGAAAGAAAAAATTACATTATATAAAGATGCCGTTACACCGATTGCTGATACTGTTGCTCCTGTTTCTGCTTCTTGGGCTAAGAAACACATACTTGGTTTCTCAGATGAAGAAATAAGACTTGACTTACAACAACAAAGAATTGAAAGGGCGGTTTCTGCTGAACTTGGTAAAACTGCAGAAGTTATTACTAAAACAGGTTTATTTGATAATATTGACAATTTATACGGTAAAAAGGATGACGAAGCTGGCGGAGCACCTGCAGAGGGTGGTGCCGGTGGAGGTGATATGGGTGGAGCACCACCTCCGGGAGGATCTGAACCTGAACCTGGTGGAGCACCACCTCCGGGGGGTGAAGCAGGTTTGGCACCTGAAGGATTTGTAAAAGATGGGTTAGATTTAATCCTAGAAGAAACCCTTTTTTATGGTAATAACACTATGGATTTATCAAAAGGAAAAAATTCTCTTGTAGAAATTAATCAAAAACTTAACGATTTAATAGATAAGTAAATATTTATTGTAAAAACAGTATGAATACTTTTGGAAATATTAAATCAAAAATAGAAAAAGCGTCTGTAGAGATGTATGGTAAACCACATTTCAAAACATTTATGAGTCAGTTCAAAAAAATGGTTTTGGAAAATAAAGATTTATCTGAATTATATTATATATACGACGATTTATCTACAAATAAAAATTTACCTTCAGATATTGCTGACGATTATATTAATGAATCAATAGAATACGCTCAAATTTTGATAGAAAATAATGATGAAACTATTTCAAAAACAAATAATTGGATTAATAATATTGTAAAGAAAAATAACAACGATTATAAAGATATTGATGTTATGATTTATAATAATAATATCAAAAATCTTGAGTCTGTACTTGAGTCTAAAAGAAAAATTAAAAGTACTCTTACTGAAGGTGTAAAGGAAGTTAAAAAACCAACCACGAATTTTAATGTACCTTTAACCTCAATGTTAAAAATTGCCAATTCTACTTTAAATAACCATTTTGCAACTTTATCAGAACAAGAAAAAAAGGAATTAAATTCTATCGTTTCTCTTTCTTCTTCTGAAATAAAAAAAGAAATGGACTTATTAAAGAAAGAAGCTATATCAAAACTTAAATCAAACCTTAATGAATCAAAGGATGTTGAATTAAATAATGCTGTAAATAATACAATTAAAAAAATTCAAGAATCTAAATATGATCATTACAATTTATATAAACTTAAAAATTTAAATGCGGGACTATGAAAAATTTTTTCATTAAATTATTGAGCGATGAATCAGGTAGTATATCATCAAAAAGATTATCTGGTTTAATCTGTGTATTATTCTTAAACGTAACACTTTTAGCGAATTCTTTTTCGCATGGTGACTTTGCCCCATCAGATATACTAGTTGAAACTGTAGGTTTACTTGCCTTTGGTACTTTGGGATTAACTTCGACTGAAAGAATCTTTGGTAATAAGGATAAAAAAAGTAAGTAATTACTTTTTTAATTTCTGAATGTGAATTGCTTTGTTCTTTTCAGATCTTTTTTTTACTGATGGTTTCACATACTCTTGCCTATTTCTCAAAATTTCATTCTGTTTTGTTTTGTAAACTTTGAATTTATAGGTTTTAAGTGCACTTTCAATTGAGTTTGAATTTTTTACTTCTACTATAATCATAATTTTTTGTCGTTTCCTGTATAAATATAAGGGATTTTTTTAAATTTTGACATATCATAAATATTTTTTTATATTTAACTAAAACAATAAACGGTTAAGTTATGAAAAATGAAAAAAGGAAAAACATCAAAATTAAACATTTTTGATGATGCTAAATGTTATTACGGAACAGTTGACTCCAAAGATTTTAAATCTTTATACATCGTAATACAAACTTGGATTGAACCAAATGATGATTACACAAATTGGACTAAAATAACAGGACAAATTAAAAGACAGATATTACATAATTTATTAGAGGTAGTAGAAACAAACACATTTGAAAGAAAACAAATTGTTGATTTAGATTTAAGAACAAGTGGTATACAAAAAAACAAAAAAAGTTTTCTAAATTTAGAAATAACACTTTTTGTTCATAACAGCGATTATGATTTTAAATCCTTAATTTTGAGAAGTAAAATTAAAAAAATCGCACAATCAATCTACATTGATGAACTAAAAAACTCCAAATACTTCACATTAAGTAAAACAAAAACAAAAGAATTCGTTGGTATATAATATTTATACTTAAAAAGTATTATGAGAATATTAGGACCCAATGATATTGGTAAGGGGATATTAATTGAGCATGACGCAGGTTTGATTAGTTTAAATGATGTTAGAAATAACAAAACAATAAACGAATCTTATGGTCAATTAGATCACTCTAAACCATTTGTTTTTTACGCAACACTTCAAAAGTACGGAGTTCCAAACAGAAATGGAAGAATTTACCCTGAAAAAATATTAAAACGAGAAGCTGAAAAATATAAAGAAATGATTAATCGGGGTATGTCAATATCCGAGTTAAATCACCCCGATTCATCTTTAATTGATTTAGATAGAGTTGCTCATTTGATTACTGATGTATGGTGGGAAGATAATGTTTTAATGGGTAAAATTAAATTATTAACCACACCTGGTTTTCACGAAAGAGGAATAGTATCATCCAAAGGGGATATTGCTGCAAATATGATGAGACAAGGTGTTACTATGGGAGTGTCTTCTCGTGGGGTTGGTTCACTTGTTAAAAAAGGAGAACAAAATGAAGTACAAGAAGATTTTGAACTAATATGTTTTGACTTAGTATCATCCCCTTCTACTCCTGGCGCATATCTTTATTTAAATAAAGAAGATAGACCTAAATATGAAGAAAAACTTACTGAACACGAAAATAACGTGACTAATCCTTTACAAGGTTCTGTTGACTTAATGAAAAGATTATCCGATTATTTAGGAAAATAATTAATTATGGATGAAAAATATTTTGTAGCAAGAGTTACCACAGATATGGTAGACGAAAACACAGGAAAGGTAAAAAAGATTAAAGAAGAAAAATTAGTTAGAGGGTATTCACCAACAGATGTAGAAGCAAAAGTAACAAAGGCTTATGAATCTTATACTATGGATTGGAGGATTACTGCAATTGTTGAAAGTAAAATTGACGAGGTAATCGAATAACTAAAAACTTAAAAATTGATAAGGATGGACAAATGTTCATCCTTTTTTTATGCCAAAAATTAATTTTTTTCAGATAAAATACATTCGATAACGATTTTTTTCAACATTGTACATATTTATTTGGTAAATAAACGCATAACGTATTGCATTTAAAATGGGAATAAATGAAAATAAATCGGTAGTTGAAGAGGCTTTATTACAAATAAAGAACCTTGAAGATGCTATCAATGAAAACGCAAAAGGAATACTTGCTTCTACAATGAAGGAAGAAATCAGTGAGTTAGTAAAAGAATCATTAGGTGGTTACAAAAAAAATCTACGTGAACAAGATGCACCAGAAGAACCTGAAGGAGAAGAAGAAATTGATGCTGATGCAGAGATGGATTTTGAACCTGAAGGAGAAGATGAGGTTGATTTTTCGGCAGTAGAAAAATTCGATGAGCCGCAAGGCGATGAAAATGTAGGCGATACATCAGACCTAGAAGAACCTATGATGATGGGTGATAATGAAGAAGGTGACGAAATGCCACCATTAGATATGACAACTGCAACTCCTGAAGAAATTTTGAAAGTATTCAAAGCGATGGGTGATGAAGACGGTATCATTGTTAAAAAGGATAATGATTATATTCATTTGAAAGATAACGATACAGATGCTGAATATCTAATTAGTGATGCTGACGACACTTTCGAAGATAACGAACAAGCTCAAATGGCAGAAAATGTAATATATGAGTTAGAAGTTGATGAGTCGGACAATTTAGAAATGTATATGGACGAAGAAGATATGTACAACGAAGAGGATGAATTTGAAGGTTGGCATATGGACGAAGAAGAAGAATTCGAAGGTATGTATATGGACGAAGAAGAAGAATTCGAAGGTATGTATATGGACGAAGAAGAAGAATTCGAAGGTATGTATATGGACGAAGAAGAAGAATTCGAAGGTTGGGATATGGACGAAGAAGAGCAAGAAGAAAATGTTTATGAAATCGATCAAGATGTTTTAGATTCTGTAATGGAATCATTTAGAGCTATCGGACTTGGTTTTGGTAAACCAATGAAAACTTTCTCTAAAATGGAAGTAAACAACAAAGGTTTCAAAGATGAAATGAAATTAGGTGACAAAAACAAAAGAAAAGGACCTAAATTCAATTACCCTAAAATTAAACACGGAGTTACCGAAATGGAAGACAAAGAACTTGATGAAGTTGATGAAATGGAAGCAGAACACAACGAAGCAGCAAGAACTTACGGAAAAGGTTCCAAAAGAGGTAGAGGTTTAAGAAAAGGTATTACACCAAACAGAAATCTTGTTTACGGAGAAAATGGAGTTCATACTGAATCTGTACAACAAGAAGTTAATTTGTTGAGAGAAAAAAATGAAGAGTACAAAAAGGCTTTAGATTTCTTCAGAAACAAATTAAATGAAGTTGCTGTATTCAATTCCAATTTAGCATACTCTACAAGATTGTTCACAGAACATTCAACAACTAAACAAGAAAAGATTAACATTCTTAGAAGATTTGACGAAGTTGATACTTTGAAAGAATCAAAATCTTTATACAAAACAATCAAAACAGAATTAGACGGTAAAGGTTCTACCAATACAATTAAAGAATCAATTGAAAGAAGAGTTGTTCAAACACCTTCTAATGGTTCCTCTACTAATCTAATTGAAAATAAAACTTATGAAAATCCACAATTCTTGAGAATGAAGGATTTAATGGGAAAAATAAAATAAACAATAAATAAACTCAAATTAAAAAAATAAAAATGGGAGCATTATTAGAATCAGGTCTTGTTGGTAACATCGGTCTTAAGCACCTTAAAGTTATCAAAGAAGATACAATTAACAAATGGGATAGATTAGGATTCCTAGATGGACTTAAAGGTCACATTAAAGAGAATATGGCACAATTATATGAAAACCAAGCATCTCACCTAATTAACGAAGCGGCGTCAACTGATAGCTCAGGTTCTTTCGAAACTGTAGTTTTCCCTATCGTAAGACGTGTATTCTCTAAATTGTTGGCAAACGACATCGTTTCTGTACAAGCAATGAACTTACCTATCGGTAAATTGTTTTACTTTGTACCTAAAATTCAAGGTTATAACGGAGCAACTGCTAATGGTGGTTCTCACTTTGCACCAATTGGAGCTCCTGGTTCAAGTACAGACACAAATAGTGGTTACAACGATGCAAATGCTTACGCAAAAAATCTTTACGATTTATTCTACGAAGGTGCTGAGGCAGCTTTAGATCCACCAGGACTTTTTGATTATTCAAAAGGACAATGGACAGCAGTTACTGCTCCTGAAGTTACTACTGTTTCTTGGAGTAACGGTACATTAGTACCAAACGAAACTGATTATGAAACAACAGGTGTTAGAAAAGTAATCATCAAAGTATGTGGTTTTGCAAATGCTGGTGTAGGTAAATTAATCGGACCTGATGGTAACGAAATTGATACTGAAGCGTTCCTTTCTGACTTGAAAGTAACTAAAAGTACAGGTTTAGGTGTTTCTGCAACATCCCCTTGTTCTGTAGGTTCTGGACCACTTTTGTTTAGAGTTGTTACTCAAATTTATGGTAAAGGAATTGTACAACCTACATATACTCAAACACAAGCTACATTCCCTGGATCAGGAAATGGTGGAACTTATGATGATGTTTGTGATCAAAATGGTTGTATCTTTTTAGAAGTTGATCTTTCTTGTCCTGTATGTGCTGACTGTAATGCAACATCTTTAGATGGTTACACAGGAGCAACTCTTTCAGCTGTGACTTCTGGAGAAGCATTTACTGTTGTGTATAGAAGATATGCTGAACTTGAATTCGAAGACAAAATTGGTGAGGTTTCTTTTGATTTAGAATCAGTAACTGTTTCTGTAACTGAAAGAAAACTAAGAGCTCAATGGTCTCCTGAATTAGCACAAGACGTTTCTGCATTCCACAACATCGATGCTGAAGCTGAATTGACAGCTTTACTTTCTGAGCAAGTGGCAGCAGAAATCGACCGTGAAATTCTACGTGACTTGAGAAAAGGAGCGGCTTGGAATTTACGTTGGGATTACAACGGGTGGAGAAGAATTTCTCAAACAACATCATACACTCAAAAAGATTGGAATCAAACTTTGATTACGGCAATCAACCAATTGTCAGCACAAATCCACAAATCTACATTGAGAGGTGGTGCTAACTGGATTGTTGTATCTTCTGAAGTTTCTGCAATCTTTGATGATTTAGAATACTTCCACGTATCTAATGCATCTCCTGAGCAAGATCAGTACAATATGGGTATTGAAAGAGTTGGAACATTGGCAGGACGTTACCAAGTGTATCGTGATCCATACTTCCCACCAAACCAAATCCTAATTGGACATAAAGGAACATCATTGTTGGATACTGGGTACGTTTACGCACCGTATGTACCTCTACAATTAACTCCTACTATGTACAATCCATTCAACTTCACACCTATCAAAGGTATTATGACAAGATACGCTAAGAAAATGGTAAATAACCGTTTCTACGGACGTATCACTGTTGATGGAGTACGTACATTTGATTTAAGAGAATTGAGATAATCAACCCCTTAAATAAACCCTACAAAGAGTCAGAGAAATCTGACTCTTTTTTTTTTGTGTACGTATATATACTTACCCCACTACGTATCATTACTTTTTTAGTTTAGTAGGTGTTACTGATTTACAAAATACTCACCTTTTAAAATAAGGATTCCACTTACTATAACTCCTATCTATTGTTAGAACCAAAAATTTAACAATATGAAAAGAGTAATTTTAACAATCGTATCAACCCTATTTTTAATAACAAATCTATTTTCTCAAAATAGAGTATGGGTTACAATTCCAAATTTAGAAATTGCAAATTCTGAATTAACAAATATCGTAAGTATTCAAAAAGCGTTTCCTTCTTCTAAAACAAGAAGTCTTCAAGATGTATATGAAATTATCACTACAACATCTTCTGAAGTTTTAGTTGATGAACTTAAAAAAAGAAATGATTTATTTATTAATCCTGTTGTTGGTCCAACTTACAAAACTCTTGAAACCCCAAACGATTATAATACCATTTTTTCTAATCAATGGGCACTTAATTTAATAAATGCAACATCTGTATGGGATATAACAAAAGGATCTTCAGATATTACAATTGCAATAACTGACGCTAACTATCATTTAAATCACGAAGAATTAATTGGTAAATTTGATTATGTGTCACCAAATTCAAGTACTGATTACACACACGGAACTGCGGTATCAACAATAGCGGCAGGAAACACAAACAACACGGTAGGGACAAGTTCTATTGGTTATAATTCGAGATTACAGTTAAGAGCAATGAATTACAATGAATTATTAAATGCTACCTATTCGGGTGCTAAAGTTATTAATTGTAGTTGGGCATCAAGTTGTTCTTTTAATGGGTACGCTCAACAAGTAATTGATGAGGTTTATAATAATGGAAGTGTTGTTGTTGCATCTGCAGGTAATGGTTCTACTTGTGGTGGGGCATCAAACTTAGTTTACCCAGCATCTTATAACCACGTAATTTCTGTTACTTCTGTAGGTGTTATGGATAATCACGAAAGATTTATGGGTAATCCGTCATCTACACACCAACACAATTCAATGGTTGATATTTGTGCTCCTGGTTATGATGTTCCATTGACAACATCATCAGGAGTTTATGTGACAGGAAACGGTACGTCATTTGCGTCTCCTTTTGTTTCAGGAACTGTTGCTTTGATGTTATCTGTTAATCCTTGTTTATCTGTTGATGATATTGAGTATCTTTTGAAAGAATCTTGTGATACAAATGTTTATTTAATTAACCCACAATATGTTAATCAATTAGGTGCTGGTAGATTGGATGCATTAAAAGCAGTTCAAATGGCAAAAAACTTTAAAACAATAAATGGATTATTTAAAGAAACTGTTGATTGTGTGACAGGAAATAAATCATTGTCTGTATTAAATCTTGATGGTATTTCACCTTACGAATATATGTGGAGTAACGAAACTACATCATCGTCTGTTATTGTTGAAAACGATGGATATATTGCCGTTGAAATTACTGACTCTATTGGTTGTAGATTTGTTGATTCGGTTTATGTTGAAAAATATTTTAAAATGTCAACCCAAGAAGAAAAAACTGACGTGTCGTGTTTTGGATTGACAAACGGTAGTGTATCTATCGAGGTTTTGAATGGTACTAATCCTGAACTACCTGTATGGGATAATGGTTTTGTTGGTAGAGACAGAAGTAACTTATCTGTTGGTGACTACACATATTCTGTTATTGATAACTTTGGTTGTGAAATTATTGATACTGTATCAATTAGACAACCTGAAAATTTAATTTCCACAATATCTTCTGTAAACCCAACACAATCTTCTTTTGGAAATATTAACGTAACCGTTAATGGTGGTACACAACCATATGAATACGAATGGAACAACGGTTCATTAAATGAGGACTTAAATGATGTATTAGAGGGGTTTTATGAACTTTTGGTAATAGACGCTAACGGATGTATGACTTCATCAAACATCATCCTTAATACGGAAAATTCTTTAGGTATAAATGAAGTATTAAATAACCAATTTGTAATGTACCCTAACCCATCAAATGGTAAAGTGACAATTAAAAATACAAAAGATGATAATTGTAATTTGGTAATCACAAACACAAACGGACAACAAGTTGTGGTAAATCAATCTTTTGTTGATGAAATAAATGTGCCTGATTTATCTGAAGGAATTTACCTTGTAACAGTAAATAATGTAACACAAAAACTTGTGGTTAAGTAATACTACTTAATTAGTTTAAAGGTAAACACTGAATGTAAATAAACCTAACCTTTAAAAACCTGACTTTACCACATAGCACATCTACATATTGGTATAACAAATAAAAAATAAATTAAAAACAAAATAAAAATTAAAATTATGAAAACAAAAATCTTTAACACAATCCTTTTTTCTTTAATGACATTAACATCAGTATTTGCTCAAAAAGCGGGTTCATTATCAATGTCAGTATCAATGACTAACCCAACTTGTAACCGATATTATGACGGTACAATAACTGTTAATCCAATTGGTGGAGTTTCTCCTTATACATACATTTGGTCTAATGGAGATACAACTCAAACAATCTCTAACTTACTTTCTGGAAATTATTCCGTTTCAGTAATTGATGCGAACAATCAAACATCTGCGGCATTTATTACTCTTACCGATCCAGCACCAATCCAAATTCAATCCGTATCAACTAACGTAACTTCTTATTTAGGTTCAGATGGATCGATAGATATTATTGATGTGTTAAACACTGTTGGTAGTTATACATTCACTTGGGTATCACAAAATGGATCACCAATTAACCCTACCTCTTTAGATCAAACTAATTTAAAATCTGACAATTATAAAATTATTGTTACCGATCAGAATGGATGTTCGGGTATTGCGTACTATCAAATTACACAACCATTCCCAACTCTTAACCCTATTAATCTTCCAAAACCAGGAAAATTTGGTAATAACCCATCAGCAATTTCAATTTTTCCAAATCCATCAAATGGTAATATCACGGTTGATTTCAAATCAAATGTTGACGAATATAGATTGGTAAACGTAAACACAGGTTCTGAAGTATTAACAGGTAAACCAAACGGAGAAAAATTAAATGTAAATAATCTCCCAACAGGAACGTACATACTGTATATCCAAAACGGAGATGAAACACAATTAGAAAGAATCACCATTCTTTAATTGTTAATTGGTTCCACAAACAAAAACCTCCAATAAAATTGGGGGTTTTTTAATGTTTATTTAACACATTTTTTCTTATACATTTGATAGTTATAATAAAAGCGGTCAAATGAAAAAAATCTTATTAATTTTTGCGTTGTTAATAACGCAATTCTCTTTATGTCAAACTACAATACTTACAGAAAATTTTGGTAGTCCCACAAACACGACACTTATTAGTGCTTATACGGGTTGGCAAAGTACAAGTCCCATAACTTTTGATGGAAATGTGGATGTTAGAAATACAGCCCCGTCAACAAATTCAGGTGCAAGTGGTGGTGGAAATGTATTCTTTACAAATAATACAACTAAGTTTTTTACGATTTCAGGTATAAATACAAGCATGTATAATGAGGTATTTTTAACTCTTAATCACCACAAAAGTACAACAACATCAAGTAATGAATTAATAATAGAAGTGAGTTCGGATGGAATTAATTACACCCAATTAACATACACAAGAGCGACAGGTACAGGAACCGCCGTTTGGAGATCTATATCACCAAGTGGTAATATACCAATTACTACAAATTTACGAATAAGGTTTAGACAAAATTCAACAGCGGCTCAATTTAGAATTGATGATGTTATGTTGTATAGTCCGGTGTCCCTTCCTGTTGAATTAACTTATTTTGATGGTATAAAACAAGATGGGTTTAATCTATTAAAATGGCAAACTGCATCAGAACATAACTCATCCCATTTCATTGTGGAAAAATCAACAACGGGTGATTTTGAAAACTCAGTAATTGTTGGTAATATTATAGGGTCTGGTTATTCACAAGAAATCATTGATTACGATTTATTGGATATGAAAGTGGAAAACGCAATTAATTATTACCGTCTTATACAATATGATTTTGATGGTGAGTTTAAAGTTTATCCAATAATTGGAATAGATAATAGAGTAAAAAAAGATGTTGTTAAAATTGTCGATTTAACAGGTAGAGAGGTTAATCAATTTTATAAAGGTTGGGTTATTATTTATTATAATAACGGAGAAACGTTTAAAACTTACCAATATTAATTAACAACATAGTTTTAATAATTCGGAGGGGGTGTATGTTCATATAACCCCTTTTCATATTTTATTCTACGTATTTTTACTTATATCTTTATATTTATAAGTATAAGTACTCGACCCGCCCAAGGAAGTTGGGGGTTCCACCACAAGGTTCTTCAAGTGAGTCTTATGTTTTTTAAACCCACAAAAAATATAAGGTCATGCGAAAAATTCTATTATTCATTCTATTAACTTTTTTAAGTTTTAATCTATTTTCCCAATTTTGTTCAACCACAGGTTTAGCCAATATGGGGACATTAACACCAACTACTACTTGGCAAAATGTTTCAGCAGCATCAGGTTTTAAAAGGTATTGGACATTTACTGCAACTGCAGGGTGTACCTATAGTTTTTCAAGTTGTAATAGTGTTAATACAAACGATACCTACTTAAGGTTGTATTCAACAGCAACAGGAGGAACAATATTAGCACAAAATGATGATAACGGACCATTTTGTACAGGGACAAAATCATCCCTTTCTTGGACTTGCACTGTAACGGGAACATACTCAATATTATTAACCAACTATTCTTGTGCCAATTTATCTGCAACAACAATATTAAGTCATAGGGTTGTGTGTGGTGCTCCTGTCTATAACCCCTGTACAACAATAACAACCGCAACTTGTGGTACCGCAAATAATTTTACAATAGCAAGCGGTAACGGAGCGTATAACCCACCATCAACAAGTTGTGGGTTTTCTACACCAGGACAAGAAAGAATTTATTCTTTTACGCCGACACAAACAGGTGCGTATACCATAACTCAAAATTCCTCTTTTGGGTGGATTGATTATTTTTTTAAGGCTTCGTCAGGTGGTTGTTCAGGGACAGGATGGACTTGTATTGATGATTTAACGGGAGCGTCAACAAGTGTAACATTTAATTTAACCGCAGGAATAACATATTATATAATGGCGGATCCTGAAACTACAGGTGGTGGTTCAGTGTCATTTACAATTAATTGTCCTGTTCCTCCACCAGCAAATGATTTAATATGTAACGCAACTACATTGTCTTGTGGTTCATTGGTGGCAGGAACAACAGTAGGTTCTACTAACAGTGGAACGGGAGAAGGAGGTTCTTGTGGGACCGCACAAACAACAGGTGGTGTGTGGTATAAAGTTGTAGGTACGGGGGACTTAATGACCGCGTCCCTCTGCCTTACAACGTGGGACTCTAAATTATCAATATTTGAGGGTACTTGTACTGTTCCTGTTTGTGTTGGTGGTATTGATGATGGTGGACCATCTTGTGCTGGAACATCAGCATCTTATCAGTGGTTGTCAACAGTAGGAACAACCTATTGGATTTTAGTTCACGGATTCTCAACAACATCGTCATTTACGTTAACACTTACTTGTTCTCCTCCACCACCTCCAGGACCTTGTTTTGGTACAACTGCTTGGAGTGTGGAAAATATGCCGACATCAACAACACCTTATGTTACAACATTGTGTTCGGCAGGAAATGGACAATATACAGATGAATACAGTACTTGGAATTTGGGAATTGCCGGAGAAATCTACAATGTTCAGTCAAGTTTACTTTCTGATTGGATTACTATAACTGAAGGGTCTCCAACAGGTACAGTTGTAACATATGGTTCTGGACCGATATCATTTACCGCACCATCAAACAATACATATTATATTCACGTAAATACTAATGGATATTGTGGTGATGATTTAAATTGTAGAGATATTACAATATCAAAAAATGTGTCTTTACCTATTGAATTGATTTTCTTTGATGGGGTTGAAAATGGTGGTATTAATTTATTATATTGGGCAACATCATCTGAAAAAGATAACGATTACTTTACATTAGAACGTTCTGTTGACGGAGAAAATTGGGAAACTGTTTCAAATGTAGAAGCGGCTGGCAATTCACAACAAGAATTAAATTATTCTTATATTGATGAGAAATTTAAAAGAGGTGAAATTAACTACTATAGATTACATCAAACAGATTATAATGGTGAAAAAGAATACTTCAATGTTGTATCAATAGATAATTCCTTAAATCAAAAGAAAATAATAAAAATTATTAATATGATGGGACAAGAAGTTAATGATTTTTCGTCAAACGGAATTTATATGATAATTTATGGCGATGGTACAATGAAAAAAGTATATAAATAAGAAGTTATAATATATTTATATATAAACAGTTTTTATGTTAAATATAAAAAACATTGTAAGGACAATCATTAAAGAAGCGAATTCTAATAGATATGCTGGATCATATAACGGACCTTTAACTATGGGTGAGATTGAATGGAACAAAACCGAAACGGCACCATTCAATACTAAAGTTTCTGATTTTTTCAATGCCGAATTAGAATATGATAGTTATGATGGTACATTAGATACTGGTAAAAAAAACATTAAAAAAATGGAATCAAAAGCACGTAAAATTTCTAAATATAATAAGACTCATAAAACATTCAGTGATGATGACGGAGGAATTATAAATGCAACGCCAGGAAAAAATAAAAATATTGTACCACTAAAAGAATGGGTTGA